>OAWV01000767.1_pt1 | contig 21683 bp, 29 predicted proteins | sample 1495551 | NCBI WGS metagenome assembly OAWV01 (sample SAMEA2580245, study PRJEB22360) | human gut metagenome | biome: human gut; feature: human-associated habitat; material: faeces | place: Denmark | collected 2008/2010 | reverse complement strand
AAAATCTGCATCATTCATTCTCTTTTCCCACTGTTGCAGGATAGATGGGTATTTAGCCGCTATGTATCCATCCGCATCAATTGAACTGTTAACAAAAACAATCCCCTGATATGAAAACCACAAAACAGTTTGTTCTTCATCAAGGTTTTTAAATACAATTTGATAATTGATATGCCCATCCTGTTGTGTAGTATAGCCAGTAACTTTCCAAGTTATCTTTAGCTTACTTTCTACAACTTCTGTTTCAAGTTTAACTTCGTCAATTTCTCCACCCATATCACAAACTGCATAGCAGTACAGTTTTGATAAATCAGTTGTTTCATACATATAATCAGACATTTCAAATTTTAATATATCCGTACTATTTGAAAATTGCCTTAAATTAACAACTGCTGGATATAATTGTTTGCTTTCTAGTGTAAGTTTAATATCCACTTTTTCACCCCTTTCTAATTTTTTGGATAAAAAAAGCACTCACCATTTATTAGTGAATGCTTTATTACATATTTTCTAATTCTTCAAAGCGTTCTTGTGTTAATTTACCCTCTTTAACAAGTCGCTTTCTAAATTCAGTTGTTTGTTTACGTTCTTTTTCATTCATCATACTGCTGTCAATTATTTTTGAATATGATGGATAATCACGTAAACCAGGCAGAATATCCTTTTCTGCTTCTTCAATTAATTTCTTTTCTTCATCAGTCCAATAAATATATTTTTCAATATCAGGATGTTCCGTTGAAAATAAATTATCATCTTCATGTTTCATCATTCAATCACCTCTGCGTACATTACATACTTCCCATCTTTAATTTTAACATCAGTAATGATATACTTCAATCCACGTTTGAACAATACTTCATCTTGTTTTTTGTAAGTGTCATATGCAATGTCCCTTATATATAAAGCGCCTCTATATCCTTTAGGTACTTTAAGATGAATAACAAGATTTCTAAGCGGATAATTAAAATCTATAAAAGAGGTTGATGAATATATTGGATTTTCAATTATTCTACCTATTTGCGATTGAAGAAAAGCTAAATCTATTTTCTCTATGCCAGGAAACAAATATTCAGGAATTGTTTTTCTAATAAGATTAATTTCTTCAGGAACTACACCTTTATCAAGTGCCGAATCAATCAATGTAATCTGATCAGCAAACTTATCAAGCCTTCCACCATTTCCAATTCTATAATTGATATTGTTTGATAAGGCGCCTGTCATTTTAGTTAAAACAAGTCTTTCATTTTTTGTTAACTGATTTAACTGGGAAGACATTATTTTTTTTATCGTGCTTACTGTGGCTATATTTTTAGTAAGATTATATTTATCAAGAGTATTTTTATCCCCTTCAACAAACCCTCTATACCATTCATCATACTTCATGTTTGCTGGTACAGTGTAATAGTCACCATTTTCATCCCTTGCAGCACGTTTAACTTCATCTTCAAATTCATCATCAAAGAACGGAGCGGTTGCAGTTCTGCATCTCGGATGAAAAGGCGGAGCAGTTAAACCTATCTGATAGTCACTTAATTTAAAATGCCTACCATCCATTTCTCGACATATCTCTGATGTTTTAGTATCCAATGTAGCAACAATTTCATATTCTTCAATGCCTAAATTTTTGAACGAATCACGTTGTGCTATTGATTGAAAATAAGCCTTTTCAGTAAATACCAATGTGGCAGCACGTTTTCTATCAACTTCAAATGTATTTGCAATCTCCTTTATTAAGTTATCAGGCGGTTTCCCTTGTATAAGATTCAGTGTTAATCCCTCGTGCAGTTTGTTAACCAACTGCGCTCTATGACTTCCCCAAATACGTTCTGAGAAGTTTGAACCATCAGATGCCCATGGTTTAACAAGGATCTTATCAACAACTTTCTTATCCAACTTAGCAAAATTAGTAGCTACACCAAAGCCTTTTTGAATTTCAAAAGCTGTTTTATAAAAGGTAACGCTATATATATCGCTCATAAGATGAGTAATGCCCTTAGCTTTCTTTCCTGTCAATTCCTCAACCTGTTGCTGCATTTGCAGTTTCAAGGCTTCCAGCTTGCTAATATGGACCTTTGTAGATGCACGTTCTAATTCCTTAGACCATTGATCAGATATACCTAACGTTTTTCCTTTTTGTATATATTCTTTAACATCCATATGAAATTCTTTTAATTCATCACCAGTTAGCATTTCAACCGCTCTTTGATAGCTTATACCTTCGTTATCAGCAAAACGTGTATACCACCTCGAAATCTCTTTTTCAGTGTTACTTATGGCTTTACGATATATTGCCTCTGAATCCTTCATATATTGCGCACCCTTGTTATTCATGGCATCTTCAAGCAGTTCAAATCTCTTTTTCCAATAATCACTACCAGGCATTATTCATCACCTTCATTGTTGATTTGTGGATTATTCTGTGGATTATTTACAAAAGCATTCGCATACTCTTTTAATACTTCATGCCTTTGTTCTTCTTTTTGTTTCTTCATATTATCAATTAACTTTTGAGAATCACCAAAAGGAAGTTGCTTGATAATATCTTCATCACTAATAATACCTTTTAATTTAACCAAATTATCAATAATTGAAGTTTCATCTTGTGGCATATCACGATTGAATATGAAATCAACATCCACATCAAAGAAATCACCTTGACCGTTTTGATTGATGTCAAAGTCAATAAACCACTTCAATTGTTCCAATGAATCCTGAAACTCTGTTTCCGTGTCATTAGTATCTAGTTCAAGATCATAATAAGCACTTTGAATATTCATTTGATTGGGTGTTCCGCTGTTCAAGTTCTTGACATCAGCACCACCACCATTTTCAATGATTGCTCTTTTGAATATATCAAGTATTGCTTTATAATTCTCTGCATTGACTTCAATTTGAAGTGTATCAACACCACCTTTTTCTTCATTGGTGTTTCTAACCTTAATAGCTCCATAAGTGCTTAGGTTATGTCTGAAATCACCTAAATTTTCACCATCATAATTCATAATAATAAGAATGGTGTTACGACTATCTTCAAGCATATTGTTTGTGAATACAGTTGTAATTGTATTAATACCATCTTGAAGTGATTTGACACGCTTTAACAATGGATGCTCTATATCATTTAGTTTGAACGGAATAAGTGGTATTTTTTCAAACTGAAATGACTGTTCTTCAACAACTTCACCACCAACGCTTTTGACAAAAGTAAGATAATTATATATTCTTTCACCTTTTGCTTGATCATATAGCAATCTTCCACCTTTATAGATAAAGTATCTAACACCTTCTATTGTGTACACTTCAAGATGTTCTATATCTTCAACATGACCATTTGAGAATCTAACTGGCTTTTTATAATAGCGCCAAAAGAAATCTATTTCAGTATGTTCATCATCCCGCCAAAACACCTTTATTTCATATGACTTGAATTGTTTGAACTTGAAAACACCATTATCATCATAGTATGGGTATAGATAAGAGATACCACCATTGTTAGCATCTTTCGCAACACTCTTCAGCAATTTAAAAAAGCGCTTCTTAAAGTATTTGCTCAATACTTTAGAATACGCTTCTTCTGTGTCGATAGCAAAAGGTTTACCAACCAAATGATTAACCTTCTGATTGACAAGTCTTTTATACTGATTGTCTAGTGTCCTTTTGTTGGGCATGTTCTTGACTTCTTCAAGTTCGCCACCCTCACCAATTGCCATACGCTTGTATTTAGCTATATCTTGTATATCTCTATAATACCTATCCGCTTTTATTTGATCCTCACGTTCTTTAGAATCAAGCCACGCTTCCAATTCTAATTCAAGCCACTTCAAGTTATTTGCTGTTTCTTCTAATGGATTATTCAACTTAGCATCCAACCAACTCACTCCTTTTCTTATTGCATTAAGCATTTAATCACCCCTTACAGTTTGCATCTTCAAAAATCTTTGCCAACTTTTCAAATTGTATTGCAAAGAAATCAACACATTCTTCATTGTGAAATAGCGTACCTGCATCAATTCCACTTTCAAATAAAAAGGCATGAATCAATTCATGTCTTAAAATGTTATCTTTTAATTTTTCTTTATCATCTGAATCATTGTCATAAGGGCATACAACAATGATTTTACTTGTATTATCACAATATCCTTGAAGCATATTATCTTTCATATATTCATCAGGTTCTTCCAATACATTAACATCATATTCAGTTCCAAGAACATTAACTTTCATATTGTTTTGTTTTCTATTTTGAAGAAGTTCAAATTGATAGTCAGCTTCTTTTTTGCTTACAACTGTTCTTGAACCATCTTCATATACCAAAAAGTAAGTATCAGGTTCATTAAATTCAATATTAAACTCATTTAAAAATCTTTCTATTCTTATAACCTTTTTCATTTTTTCACCTCTCTAATACCATGAATAGATTTCACCTTTACTATATCCTTCTAATGCATATCTCATAGCATCCATTAAGTGGTTAAAATCATCAATAGGCTTGTTCAATTTGTTGTTGAACTCGTCTTTATCCCACTGATAATTACTTATTTCAGTAATGAAATTAACACACCTAGGATGAATAATAATTTCATAGTCTTGTATAAAATCTATTCCGTTTTTTATACTGTCTTTGCCTTTTCTAGCACCTTTAACACCTCTTAGCCCTAATGTTCGTAATCTATCATTAGACTTAGGCTCTGCACTATCTGCTATAATCTTTTCTTTAGCATATCCCATTTTGCTTATTTCTTCATAAATACGCTCATTAGACATACCTTTTTTATACATTTCATCAAAAACATAAATCTTTTTATTTGTTTTATCAATTAACCCACAAAATAAAGCAGTTGGATCATTTGTATAACCATAGTCCAAACCAAAAGCACTTTTAACAGTAGATAATTGCCTTACTTTATCAATGTTAAATTCTTCTTCTTTCCAATTTTCATATACTAAGCCATCAACAATACCCCAATTACCTAAACCAGCAACCTTATAACGTTTTGGATTATCTCTTTTCATACGCTCAAACACTCTTAAATCAGCTTCATCAAGGAACTCATTGCACATATAGTTTGTTGTTATTGCTAGTATATCTTCATCAGGTTCGGTATCATAGAAACGCTTTTTAATCCATATCTTTTCATTCCACGGGTTGAATGTTAAAGTAATCTGTTTCCACAATCCTGGTGGAACAGATCCACGAATCGATTCATCAAGGATATTGAAATCATCTTCTTTTGTTATTTCATAGGCTTCTTCTATCCACATCCAACACAAAACACCCACATCAACAGCAATAGACGTTACTTTAAAAGGATCATCTAATCCCCTAAAGTATATCTTCTGTCCTGTGGGCAAATAAGTCATTTCTAAAGGTGATTCAGTAAACTTCCAAAATGCATCAACTTGGAACTTGTGAACTGCCCATTTCAATTGTGTATAAACACTATCTTTAAGTGTCCTACCTGTTTTACGAACAACAAGCAAATTAGCTTGTGGGTACTTCATCATGTTCTTGATGTAGTCTAATGACGTTGTAGCACTTTTTTTAGAAGCACGTGAACCCTTGCATATCCTGTAACGTCCTTTGAAACGCAAGTATTCATCATATCCACCACCAACCATTTCTCTAAATGATATTTTCTTTACGTTCTTATTCATCAATATCATCTACAATCACAATAGGAATAGCCCCTTCAACTTCTACTTTGTCAGTGAAGAGCCTATATCTTTTACCTAATAATTCGGCTGCCTTTGTTCTTTCTCTTTCATCAGGGGGCTTTTGTATGACCTTTTGCACACCATCACCAGCCATTGCTAAAACACTTGATTTAGATTCACCACGCATAACGCTTGTTAGATACTTCAATACTTCATCCTGTTTAGCAATTAATGAATCTTCTTTTTCTTGCATACGTTCTTCAATGTAATTTTTTATGTACGGTTTTGACATGTTCTCATTTCCTACTTGTCTTGCTGCTTTCTTTGAATATCCCGCCCTAATAGCTGCCTGTGTCGCATTCAAGTCAATAAGATATTCATCACAAAAACGCTTTTGTTTAGCTGTCATTCTAGTTGCCATCATGCAACACATCCTTTCATTTTGATTTAATTCACGTTTATTCACTCATTAGATACAACTATTAATATTAGACTTTATAAAATTCAGGAGAATAATTTTAAAATGAAAAAACACTTCACACGGGAATCATGTTTTATAGCTGGCATTATTATTTGTAATATTAATTAATAGTTGTATCAAATCAGTAAACAAAAAAGGCTACCATAATATTTGATAACCCATTGTTCTTATATACTGTTTTATATGTGAAGAGTAACCCCTCACAACACATATACCTTAACTATATTTATTCACTATAATCATTATATCATCTAAATATAATAAGTAAATTACTAGAAAATAACCTAAAAATAACTTATGTCAAGAAAACGAATTACATCATCTTAAAACAAAACAAGATGCCCAATATGGACATCTTTTTTATGAATACAATTCTTTAATTACATCATCAGAGAACAGGTAGATTGATAACTTCTTTACTAACCTGTTTTTATTCTTACCAATTGCAACATCACTAATTGGAAATGCCCATTCATTAGCAACTGTTGAATACTTCTTGCCATTGAAATAGCAATCTTCAATCACTTTGTAATAAGGATCATCAGCTATTGTTTTAAGCGCGTTGTCTATAATCCTAATATAGTTCTTAGTAACTGCAATAGATGCTTCGAGTACAGTTATTTCATTATCTTTTTTTTCTTCTTCACTTGGAATATATTTATAACCTGTATCTTGTGGCATAGGAATGAAAGAACAGCTTGTTTTAGATATTCCAACTTGTTTAATCTGTTCTATCATTTCCTGTTTATCCTTTACAACATTTTTAAAATTATTGTAGTTATAAAGGATCTGTTCTGTTTTTTGATACGTGTTCAAATCCTTCTTCTTGATTAACTTTTGTTTCATCAGTTCTTCGACCGTTTTTGAAACAGTATCATTGATAAGCTGTTCAGCTTCTTTTTTAGTAATCGTTTTTACCATTGTTAAGCAGTACCCCCAACTCAATTTCCAATTTTCTAATATATTCATCAATGATGATTTTTGAACATTTAGGTTTTACAAACTGCCTCTGCTCATAAAGATTCAATAATTTAATCATCAGTACTTTTTTGTGTTCCATCATCTTTCACTTCCATTCCAACTGGACTAATTAATATGTCCGCTGGATTAATTTTTTTCATCTTCATCACCGCTCACAATGGTACAGTTAGCTAGAATTTCATAAATTTCCCGCGGTTCTGCATCTTCCCACTTAACAAATTTAAACATTGACTTGAACATGCCTATATAAGCACCACTACTAGCCCACGTTGTATTATACTTTTCAGGTTTTTCGCTAGTTCCATACAATCTATTATCTTTATCTCTTGTAATAAAATTGTATCCATTCTCTTTAGCAACTTTTAAATATTCATACTCAAATTGAGTAAGTTTAATCGGTTCTTTATATTCTTCTTTATATTCTTCTAATAATTCCAATAATGATAATCTCAAGCATTCTGAGCAATCCAAATCACTTTCTCTATAACAGTCAACACTGTAATTCTGATTTGCTGCAATCCGAGATAAATAACAATTAAGATCCTCGCCACATTTCTCAGTATCAAAATTTTTAATCTTTTCTTTAATCTTTTCTATCCTTAACATTCTTGTTTTCCTCTCTTTCCTTCTGACCTAAATAATCAACGATTAAGATTGTTATTATTGCTTCTGCTACAATGGTTAGAATCACCCCTAACCAAAAATCACTTACTATCATCTTTATGCCCTTCTAGTCTATTTTGCTTGTTTAAATTTGATTCAAGTTTCATTTTTTCGGTTAAGGTTGTAATTCCCAGTGCTTCTTTTACTTCAAGAGGAATAGCCTGCATTTCCTTTTCGTGCTTTGCTCTAACCTTGTATGATCTTTGAAAATTTGATGCTACAACAGTATCAATTTCGCTAGTATCCATCATGGACCATTCAAAAAGCTGTCTAGGCGAACCAACAAGGCTTTTAACTACAGGCGGCAGCTTTTCAAATTCTTCAGCCGCATGATAACCGCTATTCCTTAATGCAGCTTTAACCGTTCCCCATGCTTCTATTTCTGTTAATTCATCTTTGGCAGTTAGCTTATGCATTTTGTTTTTAACCTGTCCTATATTAGGCGCAAATTCTCTTGTATCACTGTAAATGATTGATTTAACAGCTCCTGCAACCAGTTGAACAGGGTCATCTTTAAATGCTTCACTCCATAAATTTAAGAAGTCATGTGACTGTTGAAGTGACCATCCCTTGAAACTTTGCGGATAGTTTAATTTTAAGATTGATAATATATTTCTTGTTTCATCGTAATTCATTTTTTATTTCCCTTCGTCTTAATTTGCTTTATTTTGCGTTTTTAAAATGCAAATCCATCATCAGTAGAATTATTAATAACTGGTGCAGGTGTTTTATTATAGGACGGTTTATCCTGTTCACGAGATAACCACGCATTAATAAATCTTTGAATTCCTTTTTTAGTCTTTGCAGGATTAGCATTTGACCAGCCTTTCATTTTTCTAAGTTCTTGAAGTACATCAACATTTGGGTATAATTCATTCCATTCATCAATCATACTTTGATAGATCGGATATTCTGATTTGTCATTCAAAGTTATAGTAATAACAGATGATTCGATGGGTGTTGGCTCATGAGTGATTTTATCGCTCTGAGCAATATATATATTATTATTTATATCTATCTCTTTCTCTATCTCTTTCTCTTGTCGGACATTGTCCTCTTTTTTAGGACATTGTCCTTTATTTGTCCTTACGTTTAGGACATTGTCCTCATATTGTCCACCTTTTAATGCCTTACTTGCATTATTTTCACTTTGCAATACATTTTGGGCATTCACTTTTTTTCTATATTCACGCTTTTTTATTGCCCACTCTGTTTCATATCCAACCATATTTTGTACTTCATGCATAAAGTACGTTCCATTATCTAATACTTCAATCATGTTTAACTCTTGAAATATCTTGATTGCATTTCTTACAACATCAACATTTGTGTTAGTAATAGTTGCAAGCATTTCTTCACTATATGGTATTGTTTCACTAAATCTTAGATTTCCACCATGATTTGCTGATTCACATATAACCTTCAAATAAAACAGTATATAATCCTTTCCATTTGGCATAGATTCAACAATCCTTATATCGTGCCTTTTGAAGAAGTCCTTTTGCAGCCTTAACCAGTAGTATTTTTTATCAGACTTTGCCACAATACTCACCTCTAAAACTGTATATCATCTTCTGATATATCAAAATTATTATTCGAACCATTAAAACTATTTTGTTGCTCAGGTGCTTTATTTTCTTTATTTCTACTATCTAAAAACTGAACGCTTTCACATACTGCTTCAAGAACAAATACTTTTTGTCCATGTGAATTATCATAACTTCTTGACTGCATCCTAGCTTCAATTGCAATCAACGATCCTTTGGAACAATATCTTTCAACATTTTCTGCCCCCTTATTCCAAATAACACAAGGTATAAAATCCGCTTCCTGTCCATCTGCACTTTTAAATGTTCGATTACAAGCTAAATTGAATGATGCTACTGCGGTGCCTTGTTGTGTTCTTCTCAATTCGGGGTCTTTTGTCAGCCTTCCAATACAACATAATTTATTTAACATTCTCATTTTCCTTTCCGAAGAATTTATCTTCATTATCTGCAATGTAAAGATACTTTGAAATGCTAAGACCTGAAGCCTTCCAGCGATAATAACCGTATTTTGTTTGTCTTAACCTTGCCTGCGTGATATTACACGTGGCTGTTTTAATTTCTTGTGCTTCTTTATACATTGCTAAATCTTTTTTAGTTATCTTCATACCACCATTTATTCATTATTTGCTGCTTTTCATAAGCTACTTGCTTCCAGTAGTTTCTATCACGAATTAATTTATCTACAGTTAACAGTAAAATAACAATGACAATTATTAATATAACGATCAAAACCATATAAACACCTCTATTTTTTCATTTATTTAATGCCTGTTAAGAGATTTTTAACTTTCCGATAATTTATACCTATTCAATTAAAAAACTCTTACAATCTAAAATTTAAATTTCTTTTTTTAATTCATGATATGTTACTCCAACCGCATATGCAGCCCAAACATCAGCTTTGAATCCATAAAACCAATCAGGATTTTTTTTATTTCCTTTTCCGTTCTTAAAATCATGATTTGCAAATCGATCTATTAGCGCTTGCCTAATGTTAGAATCTTTCGCTTTCATATTTCCGCAAATACACATTTTTTCATCTTTACGATATATGAATGTAGGTTTTATATTTGATCGTTCACTAATAAGCTGATAAAACCTACCAATCCAAACACAAGTATCAAACACTGTTTTGCCTACTGCCATGCCATACGATGCAATCATTTCAATAGCAACATCTGTTATACATTCACTTAAAAATAATTCTTCCAAGATTATTAATAAATCATGGTTTAATACTTTTCCAAATTTAACAGGCTTTAAATTTTTATCTAGCAGGGAATAAGCTGAATACTCATTCCCTGGATCAATTGATAAAATCATAATTAATACCCATTTTTTAGCCTTTCATAATTAACTGCGTTCTTAGCTTTATATGTTTCATATATTTCACTCCATGTGAAGCCTAGAATGTAGCCTAAATCAAACAAATATGATAGACCTATGGTAAAGCTGCAAGATTCAACTGAACCAATAAGACACTTACCAATATCATCGCAAAAATAGCCTTCCTCTTTTTCATAATAGTTATGATAGGGTTCAAAAATATCACATTCATAATAATTAAATAACGACATTTGAAAATGTAATGCATCTACATATTCAACAAGGGCTTTTTCTCGGTTGTCTTTGGCTGTCTTTTTCCAATGCTTGAATTTAGTAGGCATTTCATTCATCAGCTCACCTAATTCAACAAATAAAGCAATTTTCATTTGATCTGCAATCTTTTCATCATATATATTGCCATGTTCTTTTAAAATCGCTTCATCAAGAACACGTTGCATTTCTAATAACTCTTTTAACTGTTCTAACATCTCGATTACCTCTTACATATCAACACCAATATAAATCGGTTCGGGTGCTTCCTGAATTTCACCATCAATATTCATTTGACCAATCGCAACATCAGTTATTTCTTGTAATTTGTTAAATACAACACCAGTTTCTTTATCAGTTTCTTGAATGTTGAATAATGTTGATTGGACCGTATTAAGCGGTCTTAGTTTAGCGGTTGGTGTACATTCAATTACCAGTTGCTTTTTATTGTTAATAGGAATAATCTTAATTTTTACATTTAATTCACGTGGCTTATCATCCGTATTTATATCGTTGATATTTTTAATGATTTTTTCTAATTCATAATCAATATTTTTTATGATCTGTCCGTTTTGGATTCCTAGAATCCCAATTTTTTTAACATCTTTTGCTTTAACTAATTCATCCATTTTTCTTACCTCTAACCAACTACAACAACTTTATTTTCTTCAATCAAATCTTTTAAATATTCTTCTAAATAAGCAACTATTCTTTTTTGAACTTCATATTTCCATTGTCCGCCATCAGCTTCACGCAAGCATACATTTCCATTTCCATTCACTCTAAATAAGAACTTAGATTCTACTTGTTCAATTTCTTCATAAGTTCTAATAGGTTTCAACTTAACGATAGGCTGCACCTGGAACTTTACATTCATTGATGCACCTTTTTTAGCTGTTACAGTTTGACTAACACCATCATCACTTAGTTCAACTTCTTCAACAACTCTTAATGAAGAAAGTGATTCAATAAATTTTTGTGTATTATCTGTTTGAATATAAGCAGTTGAAAGCAAAATTATCAATTCTTCAACTGATAGGTGCTGCCCCATATATAGGGATGGAATCATCGGGTTAGCTTCTACAAGATAATTTCTTGTTTTATCATCGTTTAATGCACTAATAACCTCAATATAATTAAAATCGACTCTAACAATAAACGGTGTATGAATACCATAAACTTCTTCAGAATCACTAACTGAATTTCTAACCATCTTTACTAAACCACTTAAGCTGTTAACTTCAATTTTATGTGTTTTAGGTTTACAAAGCTGTTCATATCCATGTGATGTTCTGATATAATCAACACCTTCATGTTCAACAATTTCAGGGGCAACCTGACCATTAACTAATTGTTCAATATATTCTCCTAAATCTCTTAACATTGTATTTTCCATTTCTCTTTCCTCTTTCTTTCTATACCCTGTGGGGTATTATTTTTTATATGCTAATTCTTCGTTTCTATATAAATTTGTACGGTTCAAATCAACTTCTTCAAAATCATCACTATCTGTAAATAAAACAAAGTAATCTTTATTAATTCTTTTATAGCCATTTAGTATGCGCCATGCATCATTATCTTTATCAAAGACAGGTTTTCCAATTAGATCATCTATTTCATTCCATTTGATCATATTTTCATTTGTAATCAATTTTTGTTTTTCTTCCATAAATTCTTCCTCTTTGTCTAAGTCAAACAATGTCGGCTGCTTTATTATTTCAGCACGTTTATTTGATTCTAGTGCTTTAAATAGGGTTTCAAACAAATGCACAAGAACGTCAACAACAATGCTATTACCAGCCTGTTTGTATAATTGTGTATTTGATATTCCTGTAATTTTATTAAAATCTTCATCATCGAATCCCATCAGTCTAAAACACTCTAAAGGTGTTAATTTACGTATTCTTAAATTATGCTCTATATTCCCCATAGCATAACCATGAGTTCCAGCACACAATGTTTGACTAACTCCATCAGGACTATATACCTTACCAGCTTGTGAATTTCCTGTTGATACTTGACCAACACAAATTGGTTTATCACTAACTACCACTCCGACATCACTGCATGATGTTTTTAACGTCTGAATCATCCCATTTTGAACAACTCCACGTTTCTGATGTGGTCTATTTAAGTACACCCCATCACCTTCATAGGCTTCTTTATATCCTTTTTTAGTTGCTTCTTTGATTTCTATACATGGCTGTCTATAACCGCCTTGCATAGTATCTAAAGTTGGTTCTAATCCTTCTTTATCCCAAACACTTCCTGCTTGATGTTTAGACGTTTCAGTATCAAATATTCCATATTTCCTAACTGCTTTAATATCAATTGCCGATAAATCAAAGTTTTCAGGAAGTCCATCACTTAAATATTTTGTGGTTCCTGCTCTTTTGTTTTGGTCGGTGGTTAATGGTCTAGCAACCTCTAAATTTATCCTGCTATCACAGTTTTTAAAATTTTTAGTTCCTTTTGCTGAAATATATTCGATCATTTTATCTGAAATATAATACTTTTCATCCACTCCATCTTCTAACATATCTTTCAATCTAAATTCGAGTTCAAACCCTTCAGGAAACTTGAACATACCATTGTCAATGTCTTTTCTGATAGATACTATAAATACACGTTCACGATTCTGTGGAATACCATAATCTTTAGCATTTAAAATTTTCCAATAGTTGTTATATCCAGCTTCCTCTAAAGAACTTAGAACAATATCAAATTCTTTTGAAAACTTCTTAGAAACAAGATTTTTGACGTTTTCGGCTATTGCAATACGTGGCTTTGTATCTTCAATAATTCGCAAAGCTTCAAAGAACAATCCGCTTCTAGTTCTTTCGCCATCTTCTTCGAATCCTTTTTGTTTTCCAGCTAAACTTATGTCTTGGCAAGGAAAACCATATGTAATTAAATCAATATCATTTGGTAATGCTGTTGTATCGATTTTTGTTATATCACCCAAATTAAGCGACTCATCACAATCATGCAACATGGCATACGCTTTACTTGCGTATTTATCGATTTCACAATAATTTACTAATTCATAATTAACTTCTAATCTATCAAGTGCCTTTTCAAAAGCACCTATTCCACTAAACAAACTTAATACTTTCATCTATTTAAATTTAATTAAAGGAAACCATGGTTTTATGTGCGCACAACCATTTCCTTTCTGTAGTTTTTTTATTCTTGGCACACTTCAACAACTTTTCCCGTTGCTGCCTGTACTCTTCTTTTAAAATCTTCTTCATTTGAATGTCTACTTGACAGATGCATCAAATAAATCTTTTTGACAGTATTTAAATCAATTGATTTTAAATATTGGATAGTTGTGTCTATGCTCATATGGCTTTGGATAAGCCTTTTTCTTTGTGTATCTTCTTCAACAAGTTCAATATCATAATTGGCTTCTATCATTATGTAATCAAGCCCGTGGAAAGCATACTTGATCATATATGTATCGGTTGCAAATAACAGCTTTTCATTTGTCACAACCGAATAAATAAGGAAACCAACACAAGGAACATCATGATTCATTTCCAAAGGAATTATTTTAAATGTGCCTATGTCAATCTGCTTTAAATGTTTAATTCTTTTTGCTCTGTGGTGGTTATTAATCTCTTTAGCTTCAAATACTTCTTTCAGTGCGTAGCACCTAACACCTGCATTCAATAAATCTTTTAGCGATTTAGAATGATCCCCATGTTCATGCGAAATCAAACAAGCATCAATTACATTAGGAACAATAAAGTTTGTTTTTCTTTTTAGTTCTTTAAGTGGTATCCCACATTCAATAAGTACAGTAGTTTGGAAATCGCTTATTAAATAAGCGTTTCCTTTACTGCTGCTTGCTATCGGTTTAATTTCCATTACCAGTCAATTCCCATTTGCTCTTGTTTCACTTGCGCTGTGGCTTGTTTTTCTTCTTTAGGTGCATTTGATTGTGTTTGTGGTTTTGGCTCTGTATGCGCTTGTTTTAGCGATTCCTGTGGTTCTTGTGAAATATCAATGACCTGTGATGCCTGTTCTTCTCTTACTTGGTATTGCACATCATCATAAACATCAGGTTCACTGTATTCATATGAAGTTACACGATTCAAAGTATCAATTAAAATATCTTGATCATCACGTGTATTTATAAAGTTTTTGATACATCTGTTGATAGCTGATTTCTTAGCCATTTCACCCATGAACTTTTGATGTGCTTTAGATTTTCCATAAGCACTGCCCATTGACCATGCATTTTGAATATCTTCTAATGTCATTATTGCTGTGTATGTTTCAACTCCCCATACTTCAGGATCGAGAATAATTCTTGCCCATGCACCAATGATATTCTCGCTTTTTCTTTTATCAAGTGGACATGGACCAGTGATTTTAATATCGTCATTACCATATACATCAAGTGTTAGTTCGTAGCATGTGTCTTTATAAATGACATCGCTTCTTACATCAATAACACCTTTAATACGTTTCACCATTGTTTGCTTCCCAAAGTAAGAAGTCATAAGCGTACATTGATCACCCATCGGTACAAAATAGCATTGATTTTTAGAAGGGTTCAAACCGCCAATGCACATATCAAGCAAAGCATTAGCAACTGATGCATTTGTACATTTTTGTAGTTTTGAATCATTTTGATAGATAAGATATGCAGCTTTTAAAGCGTTCCCTACACTGTAATTCCGAGGGAATGAAACTGTTCCCTGCTGTTGGTAAACTGACAATGTATTAAATACCGTATCAGTAATATTTTTTGGTAATACTAATCCCTGTTTTTCTAACTGTTGAACAGATAATTCAATTTCTTGTTTTGGTTCTTTTGTTTGTACTTGTGTCATTTTTCTTTCTCTCTTTCTTTCTATTTATTTTCAATTCTTAATGTTTCATCATTTTCAGTTACATATAATCTTACTTGTTGTGAATTGGTTTTAATTGTTTCATTAACTGATTCAGCATTATCAATAAAGATAGGTGCATATGTATTTGAATAATCACAAATTGTATTGATAACATCCAAGCCCGCATTTATCTTCATTGCATTGTTTAAATCAGTGTAATTAACACCATTAACCGTTACTTCACAAACTTCGTTCAAACCACCATTAATCTGTTCTTCAAATAGATTAAATTTACATAACTTGAAGTGACTATTAATCTTTTCAGTAAGCATGGCTACTTTTGTTTTGATGAATAAATCTGTTAAATAAAGCATCTTATCCATATCGTTGTACTGATTAGATAGTTCTTTTTCTCTTGCTTCAAGTTCGGCAATTCGGTTTATTTGAGTTTTAGCGAGACGTTCTTTTGCTTTTATTTCTTCATAATGTGAACGCTGCTCTTTTAACATGCCGATTTCCTCATTAATCTTTGCAACTTCTTCACCTGTATTAGATTTCAAGAATTCCATTTCACGTTCAGCATTAACAATCTTTTCATCAATTGCATTGATTTTTGGTTCTTGTTCTTTTGCAAAGTCTTCGTTGATATTTGCGATTTTTTTAGTAAGTTCACTTAACTTCACTTTGCTTTCATCAATCATGTTTTGATATTCCTGAACTTTATTTTCTAAATCATCAATTTCAACAGAACGTTCTTTATATTCTTTCAGCAAAGATAAGCCTTTAGCATTCAATTCTTCTAATCTGTTTGATTTATATATATTAAATTCTTCTTCGAATTTTTTTATTTGTTCTTGCGTACGCATTTGACCGCATTCAGGACAAATATTTTTTGAACTGTCATAATATTTTGCTTCAAGTTCATTACGTTCTTTTCTTAAAGGATCACGTCTACTTTTATTTGCATCTTGCATTGATTTCTTTACTTGTATTTCATTTTCAGCACGCTCTTTTTTATGCTCCAGTGAATCAATTTGAATGCTCAAACTATACTCTTCATCTTTAAGCGGTTTAACATCAGGAACTTCATTTTTAATTAACAGCCTTTGATTTCTTAATTTAATTAATTCGGTTTCTTTTTCAGATATTATCCCACCACTTAATATCCTTTGCTTTTTGCTTTCCGCTTCATTAATACGATTGTTGATGTAAGTTAATTTATCTTCATCAATCGTTTCAATATCGGTTGGAATAGCAAGATTTGCTTCATTGATTTTAATAGGGATTGCTTTCAATTCATCATTTATAGGTTTCATTTTGGACTTCAATTGAAGTCTGTAGTCATCAACTGATTTAGATGCTAGAACACCGTTTAAAGGTGCTAAATCGCTATTGGAAGCAATCACAGCTTCATCAGATACATCACCGCAAATATCAATCAAAGTTTTTCTTCGGTCCTGCCATTTCATTCTTGTGTTGAAATAAAATGGATCAGTAATCATCGAAAAGATATTACTATCAAACAGTTCATTAACTGTTTCATCGTATTCTTTCTTTTTGCGCGGCACGTCATCAACGAAATAGTCCGTTGTATGCCCAGTAAATGATGCTGTAGTGCTTCCACGCTGTTTAGTGTATTTTTCTTTGAATACCTTTTTAAATGTAGTCTCAGTTCCATCTACTTCAACAACTGCTTCAACCAAATGTTCTAAATTATGAAGATATTCGCCATTAGGTGTTTTAGTTTTCACATCAAAATCACTTGCACCACTTGAATCCTTATTAAAGAACAGCCAAGTGAAAGCATCTACTAATGTCGTTTTACCTGTTGCATTTTTTCCATAGACATTTGTATCCAACAAATTGAAATAAATATCCAGTTCTTTGATTCCCTTGAAGTTTCTCAACTTCATCTGTTTCAACCTTACATTTTTCATTTTTCTTTCTCCTTTTGGTTATATTTCTCAATCACCCAGTCACGGTCCTTTGTTACCGTCTCGAGACTAGACTTTAAATTTCTAATTACTAATACCTGGTAAACACTTAGCGCAATGAACATTGCTAAAGCAAATATCAGTATTTTGATAAAAGTACGATCTTTCATAGGACCATACCTACAATTGATGTCACTATTTCAGCAAGAAAATATATTGCTGCAACAATGGTTAAAATTCCACGAGGTCTTAAATTATTTAGATTCATGGTTGGCGCTCCTCTTAAAGTCCTCAGTCATCGCAATAGATGCCACAATTTCAATGATTTCATCTAAAGTCATGCCTGAATCAAATAATTCTTTCACTAAAGCCTTAATCTTATCTTCCACTTTGACTTCCTCCTGAATATCTTCTATAATGAAGATGGTTGATTTTTGTTAGTCGTTGTTCTCAGCAACGGCTTTTTTTATTTCGAAAAGAAACGTTGGCATTAATTCAGTCAATGCTTTTTCTGCAACTCGTTTTGCTGCTTCTTCAATGTAGTTACCATCTACCAGTACATGATCATGTTCCATGTAATCCATGAAGGCTTTACGAGGGATATGAGCACTTCTGCGACCACCAGGACTTATAGTAATACTTCCAGGGAACGAACCTCTCTCGATTGCATTAAGTATCCATTCACGTCCTTTGTGTGTTATTTTCATTACCTCCTCAACACTAATGTTGTATTCGTCCACTTTCCTCACCCCCTTTCTATAATCTGTCACCTAAAAACTTGTTAACAAAATACACCTGCCCTTTTCCTGTTACCTTAGGTGTTTTCGTAGTAACATTGCACCCGTTACCATCAATGTGCGTATGTTCTTTGATTTCAAATAATTCCATATCCATACTTTTTTGAGTAGGCATATTCCAGTCACTACCCTTTCTTTTAATTAAATAGCCTTTATCTCTCAGTTCAGCGAATAGTCTATTTGCACCGATATTGATTCCATTTTGTTTTAAAATCTTTGCTAAATCACCTACCAATATTGAAGTTTTGCTTGTTGCTACTGCATCGGCAAATAACGCTTTAGGCTTAAGCTCTTGATTTTCAAGAAGAAGCGCATCGCATCTTTGTTTAGATAGTTCTAATGCTCTGTTCATAATAAATTCAGGACTGTTCCATTTCTTTTCTAATTCAATGAAATATTGACGTGCTTGTTTTCCTTTTTCATTTCTTTGTAACATTGAAATCTCTTTCGCCATTTCGATTGTGATTTGATAATCTTGTAATTCCTGTCTTGCTAGGGTGTTAAAAACTTTACACCCCAAATAATCTTGATTTTCAACGAAACCATATTGTTTCATTCTTTCAAACCAACTTGAAAATCTTTCAGTTAACTCTAAAAACTCATGTAATTCTCTTGCTGATAATGTAATTCGTTCACTACCGTAATTAACCTTTAATAATTCATTCATATAATTCTCCTTTCTCTTTTGTAGTTTTTTACTTTTAACTCTATTTTTAAGGTTTTTAATTTGTGTCTTTTTAGGACACTCATTTTTATTTAGAGTTATAATTTATTTGGTCGATGAAGTAGTAATTAAACTTACTTAAACGTAAGTTACCGATCAAAAAAAATAGCATCAACATCTGAGGATGATAATTCTAAGATTTTTCGTATTTTCTGTATTTCTTCACGATAAAAATCAGTTTCGCCTCTTTTTTTCCGATAATAGGTTGTTGGAGCAATATTTAAAGCGTTTGCAACATCCTCATTAGTAAGACCATGTTCTTTGGTTTTAGCTTCCAATAATATCCAATTCAATTTCAATCACCTCCTTGCGTTTACGTAAGTATAATATCACTTACATCTACGCAAGTCAACCGTTTTTGCATAAATACTTACTTTTATGCAATACTATTTGCATTTACGTAATGTTTGGCTTATAATTTAAATAAGAAAATGAGGTGCACATAATATGGAAATTAAAGATATATTAAAGCAAAAAAGAAAAAGTTTAGGTTTAACTATGAAAGATGTTGCTCGTGCTTGTGATGTTAGCGAAGCCACCGTATCTCGTTGGGAAAGTGGTAATATAGGTGATATGAAAAGAAGCAGAATCGCAGCATTAGCTGATATACTACAAATTTCCCCTGCTATTATAGTTGGAACTGTAGATGATCCTAATTTTTCGCAATTAGGTGACTATGAAGAAAATGTTGAATATTTGAAAGATCAACCTGAATTATTAGAACTATATAAGGAGATAGTTGAAAATGATCAACTTGCTATTTTATTTGATAAAGCAAAAAAACTAGAACCAAAAGACCTAGAACAAATACTAAAAATCATCGATACATTTAATAAAGAAACGAGATGATTATATGGAATTTGAGGACTTTCTAAGATGGCACAATATTAGTTTAGTGCTGGAAAGTATGTCCTCTTATGTGAGGGGATTTGCATATTATAATGGTGAGTCATATTTAGTTACCATTAATGCACGCTGCTGCAAATGTCAACAGCAAACAACTGCTATACATGAACTTATTCACATCTTTGAAAACCATTTTACGTGTCCACAAGAATATGCCGAACAGTGCGAAAAAGAAGTTCATGATATTATTGAATTATTAAAAAAGAAATTTGGAATTAAATAATTGGAGAGAGGGGTCAACTATATGAACAAAATTACAAAAGAAGAATTTGAAAAATTAAATAAATGGTATTACAGTCCTTATTTTGCTATTTTTTTAGCATTTTTTGGGGTTCTTTATGGAATACCATTAATAATTGCTATTACTCTGCAATTCATTAGACAAAAGAAAATTAAACTATTAATGCAACAATACCAACCTTTAATAGGTCATGAAGAATATGTTTTTGGTATCATTGATTACAATTCTAAATTAGAGGAAGCAAAAAACAATTACTTTAAAGAAGTTCAGAATTTGGAAGCAAAAATAACCAGTATAGAAAAAGAGTATTCTGAAAAAGTCCAAACTTTAGAAAAAAGCATTAAAGAAAAAGAATCTGATCTAAATAAAAATTTAGCCATCAATGTTAAGAATCTCAAAATTGATATTGAAAACTTAAATGAAGAGAAACAAAATTTATTAAATGAACTGGACACTTTAAAATCAGAAGTAATAAAAAAACATTTCGATTTTGCTGATTTTGAAAATGTTACTTCTGAAGAATACAAAAATAAATTAAGTATTTCTCGCATTAATGAAGAGAATGATTTAAAAAGTGGCAACCTGCTTACTATATCACCTTACATTGAGGACAAAAAGTTTATAGCAAACAATACAAAACAAATAACCCGTTTATTTAATGCGGAATGTGACAATGTAATGAATAAAGTCACTATAAAAAATATCGATACTTCCCGAAATAAAATAACTCGTTCATTCAATAGTTTAAATAAGATTTTTGAAACTGATGGTATTCAATTAAATCAAAACTGGTTACAGATTAAACTAGATCAACTAAACACGCTATTTCTATATGAAATGAAAAAAAATAATGAAAAAGATATACAAAAAGCAATTAAAGAGCAGATGGTAGAAGAAGAAAAGGTAAGAAGAGAAATAGAAAAACAAAAGCAAAAATTAGAAAAAGATCAGAAGCAATTTAACAATGAAGTTACACGAATGATGAAATATCTCCAAAAAACTTCTAATGATGCTGAAAAAGAACTATATATGGATAAAATACGTGAATTAGAAGAAAAAATAAAAAAATTGGAAGAAGAAAAACAAGTTGTTCTTGATAGGGAAATGAACGCAAGAGCTGGATTTGTATATGTTATTTCTAATATTGGCTCATTTGGAGAAAATATTTATAAAATTGGTATGACACGTAGACTAGAGCCTATGGACAGAATTAAAGAATTAAGTAGCGCTTCTGTTCCTTTTGAATTTGACGTTCATGCAATGATTTTTAGTGATAATGCCCCTGAACTAGAAAATATATTGCATCAAACA
>OAWV01000757.1_pt1 | contig 21817 bp, 20 predicted proteins | sample 1495551 | NCBI WGS metagenome assembly OAWV01 (sample SAMEA2580245, study PRJEB22360) | human gut metagenome | biome: human gut; feature: human-associated habitat; material: faeces | place: Denmark | collected 2008/2010 | reverse complement strand
CTTAACCATTGTGCAGGGAGAAGGTACAATGCCCCGTGACAGTGTAGATAGAAGAATTGCTTACGATAAATCAACGATTTCGTCTTACAAGCGAGTATTGCCAAATGACTTTATACTTCATTTACGCTCGTTTGAGGGTGGGCTGGAAATTGTGAACGAAGAGGGCGTTGTAAGTCCCGCATATACGATTTTGAGAGCAAGGAATGAAATTATTCCGTTGTTCTTCTATACTTTCTTTAGATCTTACTGGTTCATCAACAGCAAACTTCGCATTTCTGTCGAAGGAATACGCGATGGCAAATCAATAAATATGAACACATTTTGGCATATTAAAGTCCCTGTGCCGTCTATTGAAGAACAACGCCATATTTCTGCACTCATCTCTTCTATTGACAATAGAATCAAGATTGCTGAGTTTGAATATAAACGATTGTTGCAGATTCGCGTTGGCTTGATGCAGCAACTCTTTATATAAAAAGTTGTTGCAATAGCGATGTCCGAACCTGTAACAGTGCTTGCAGCTTTTCATCCTCACATTTGCAATGTTCATCAAAAACGGACAAGCACTCAGCAATTTTATCCTGTTCAGATATAGGAGGCATAGTAACAGCGATCTCTGAAAACTGAGGAAACTTTAGATTCCATGTGTCAGATGTAAGTCCCTGTGAATACTTTTGGAATGTCTGCACCAGTGGACTATATTTGAAGTAGTATGCCCAGAATGTCATGTTATGCAGATCTGGTCGGATTGGCGTAACTATTGTATAGGCTGGACTCACAATTCCGTTATATGGAGATACTCCACTCGCGCCTTGCCACATTCGCATGGTGTTGTATGCAATATCTCCTATATAAACACATTTGTAATTGCTCTTGTCATCGCTTGAGTTATCTTTCAGATCAATTTCGTCTCTCCGTTGCACACCGTTGCTGATTGTTACCGCCAACAGAGTCTCATTTCCTTTTGCTCGTTCTGTCCTTTCTTTGAATATGTGACCGAGCTTAACCGTTTTCCACTCTCCGGAAGTATCAAACGCTTTCTTCTGTGCAATCAGTTGAGAAAGCAATCCTCTTTTATACTTCTTGAGGGCGACTACTAATGTGCGCTGATTTTCTATCCGTGCGTTCAAGCACTCCAAAAAGGCGGCAATCTTGTCCTGCTCATCTTTACACGGCAAATCGAATTTTGCAGCCTTCAAAGCCTCAAATGAGAGAACTACCTGACTTGTGCCAACTGCAAGTACTGACAGCTTTTTCTTTACACGCGGTGATGAATTAAGAAACTCTGCCATGAAGGTGCTATTTGCATTAGTAAATCTGAATACTGGATAAAACTTACTTACGATAGCCTTTTCACTTATGGTATTGATGTTAAATGCAAACTTCCCGTCATCGCTTCTGTTTCGATATGTGCAGTAACCAAAAGGTATAATGTTATACCCGTCTGTATCATGCCGCTGTTTAGAACCAAAATGATCTTCTTGTCTTTGAAGACCTTCGCGAGCGGATGTTAAAACTTCATAGTCATGTTCTCCGTACACCTTTTCTGAGTATGGCTCGATAATGCAGCCAAGAGAAGTCTGTCTCCAACAAGGGAAATGCGATCCATCTGTGTTTCTAAATGCTAATCTCGGACGCTTCTCAAGACCGTTACTTGAGGAATATACTGCCCTGATTATCCCTCCAACGGATAATGTTCGTGGAGGTGGTCAATATGACTAACAATACACAATTCAAGACGCTTGTGAACACTTGGCTAAATCAAAAGCAGCCAATGATCACGCCGTCAACCCATGCCAGCTTTACGCTGATTGCCGAAAATCATCTTATTCCATACTTCGGCAAGCGTAAGATCGGCAGCATCACCGAAACGGACATCCAGAGCTACATTTCGTATCTCCATGATGCCGGTAGGTTGGACAAGACCGGAGGGCTAACGGTAAAGACCATCCGGGATGTGATCCTCGTTCTCAAACTTTCGATGGAGTTTGCGTACAAAGAAAGGGCAATTCCACTGCTGAACTGGGATCTCGTCGAGTACCCGAAGGAACTTGGCATTAAGAAGGTAGTTTCTCTTTCAAAGGATCAGGAGCAAGCTCTGATTCAGTGTATCTACATGAACTTGAACAGGAAGACTGCTGGCATTCTCATTGCACTCTTTACCGGAGTACGCATTGGAGAACTCTGCGGATTGCAGATGAAGGACATCTCGTTGACAGATAAGACCATCAGCATCAATAAGACTGTCCAGCGCATCTATGACAAAAAGAAGGGCGAGTCCTATCTTCACATCGGACCGCCCAAAACGAAAACTTCTGCAAGGACGATCCCTGTTCCGTCTCTTCTGATGAACATTATCAAGAAGTTCTACACGGATAACCCTAACCACTACTTCTTGACCGGCAAAACAAAGCCGACAGAGCCTCGTACTTATCGACAGTTCTTCACCCGTTTCCTGAAACGGAATGGATTGGAGAAGGTGAAGTTCCATGAGATCCGACACACATTCGCGGTCAGGGCGATTGAGATTCCGGAGTTTGATATAAAGTCGCTCTCTGAAATCCTCGGTCATAAGAATGTGTCCTTTACACTGAATGTCTACGGAAGTGCAAACCTCCAACAGAAGGTCAAGTGTATGAATTTACTGAACGATCTACTGTAATCTTATTCAGTTCTGACTTGGCTTTTACAGTGCAGCAGAAACGAATAACCGTTTCCAGCGATTCAGATTCATTGACTCGATGTGCTGTTCATAGGAGGCACTATTCGACTTTCCGAAACAGAGTGACTTCTTCTTGAGCCGTGAAAGGCTGCACAAGAAAATGAACGCAGTACACGGATTCCACAATCGCGGAATCGTGTACTGCGTTTGTATTTTAGAAATGATTTTTGCGATTTAAGCAAGGATTGATTTGTGGAGGCGTTTTTGGGCATTTATAACCGTTCAACCGCAAGTGTTGCCGGATTGACTTTGATGATTACCTTCCCCTTGCTTTGGGCGTACATCACTGTCTTGCCTGTACCGCTGGGCTTGCCGTCCCATACTGCAATGATGTAATCAGCGTGATCTACCATGTACCGATTGCACTTGTCCATGCAGTCAGGAGTATAGTGCGTTTGAAGAAGCGTTTCTTTATCACATTGAGCAGCAATGCCATAGTACCTTTCGCGCATTGCTGCATTCCACTTGGCTGCCTGTGTTTCGCACGGTATGGCACTCTCAAGCGTAATGCCAGGATAAGTCTTTTTCAGTTCCAGTATGATCTCGGCGGCGTACATATCAACGCCGAGAGCCATGCCGGAGATAAAGTGGGTGACATTTTCATCTGTAATCAGAGAAACAATCTGTTTTTTTAGAATTTCTTTGAGCGCAGCGCAGCGTTCGTCATCCTCACGAAAGCCAAAGGGCAGATTTTGAGGTCGGTGTCCGGTGAAGGCGCAACTTTTCATATTCTTGATCTCCTTATATGTATTAGCGTGTGTTTCTAAATCGTTTATACATAGATTATAGCATAGAAAATCAAGAAATTTGTAGAAATAAGTCGGCAAAAGAAAAAACTGCGTGAAAAATCACGCAGCCTTCAATGAGCTTACTTCATGTTATCCTTCTCTTGCTGGATCATCAACTCAACCATTTGCAAAATGCGCTTTTGCGCTTCGGGAGGAAGATCAGCAATTTTCTTTGAGAGTTCTGAGGCTTTTGCCTCTCCGCTATGCTCTAAAACATCGCAGAAAATTGAATCAGCGGATGTCTCCAAGCCATTGAGCAAAATAATCAGCTTCTCGCAACGCGGAAATGACATCCCTCTCTCGACGGTGGAAATATAATTTGTGGTTAAGCCGGTCTTTTCTGCAAGATCCTCTTGTGTAATACCAAGACGCTCACGGGCTTGCTTAACGCGCTTTCCTATTCGTTTATCAATCATGGGCGTTTACCTGTTCCTTTTCTAAATCGCTCATGAATATTATATGGATTAGAACCATAGTGATACAGAAACGCTAATGGTGTTACTATGGATTAGCGAATGATTTTACGGTAAAATTCAAGGAAAAGACACAAAAAGGAGCCTCTGCCGATACCCAAACCGGGCATCGACAAAGGCTCTTGGTTCGTTTTCCGGGCATTCAAACAAGTGCCGAAATCGACACTTATTTCCGCGCTAAGGATGAAACCGCGCAGGGAATACAATCACTTAGGTTGGTCAATTTGCGTCGCTCTGAGGCTTGCAATCACAGGCTTTTTCAACCCCTAATTGTCTACTCTGCGCCCCCTTCCGGGAGAAGTGCGGACAGGCGATGAGATCCGCACGGAAGCTCTGCTTGCAGCTATGGACGCAGCGGACACAGAAGCGGTTATACTTCCGGCGTCCGCTGTCCCCGATGAAGAATGACCACTCCTGCCGCCATTTCTGACTTCTGCTCATAAGTCAAGCTCTCCTTTGTGCTTTTTGGGAGGGCAGCACTCCTTCTGCTTTTCAGCCTTTGCGGACTTGAGCCTGTCCATGATGGAGGACTTCTCGCCGGTTTCGGGGGCTTTGGCATCAAGTGTCTTGTCTTCCTTCGGACCGTTGTTGATGATTCCGTCAATCATGCCGTAGTCATCCTCCATCGACATCTCCGCTGCCTTGAGATAGTTTTCCTTCTCAAGTGCCGCCATCCAGCTTTCCTTGCTGATACCGAGCATTCCGCCCTTTGCCGCATGGTCGGCAATCTCCTTTGCATCCACGCACAAGCCCTCGGTGTTATCCGAATAGAGACGGTAAACCTCGCAGCCCTTCTCCAAAGCCTTCTCAGCCGCCTCCTGACCGGCGGGAAGGACGCCAGCCCATGCGTAGCCGTAGTCCTTCATATCCTGAACGGATAGCGCAGGATCGGGCATCTCCGGCACTTCCTTGACCTCAAGGTCGAGAAGGCGGAGTGTGTCATCGTCAAAGCCGTTGTAGACATCATCAAGGACGAGCTTGCCGCGCTCATTGACGATGATGCAAGCTGCCTCATCGCCGTAGGTGTCATGCTCCATCAGGTAAAAACTGTGACCGCCGACCTCATGCTGGTCAATGGTGTGCCACGTCCCGATGTGACCGGCAACCGCCAGACCGGAGGTATCGGCATTCATCTCAAAGTCCTTCTGCTCGATGCTCTCCTGCTTCTGCTGTTCCTTCGAGATCATGGGGATCGCCACAATCTTATCGCCCAGCTTGACAAACTGCTCCGGCACTTTGAAGTGTTCAGAGAACTTCTGCATCTGCTCTACGGTCAGAGAGCCAAAGCTGTCATCCGTCAAGCCGACTACCATGAATGTTCCGGCAACAACGTCGTAGATGTCACCGTCCTCATCACGCAGAGCGCGGTTCAGGGGCAGACCTTCCAGCTTGCCTTCCTCGTTGCAGACTAAGGCAACAGGGTCTTCGTAGGGATAAATCGCCTCGATGTAGCCGCCGACCTCATGCTGCAAGGACTCCAGCCCGGAGTCAATCTCCTTCACATAAGGCTCCTTACCCGGCTCAACGATGAGAACGGCAATGGTGCTGTCACGCTCGGCGGCTTCCAATGAGCCGGTGATCCGGTATTCGTCGGGAATATCATCAAGATCACCGTCGAACTGTCTGTCCCATCTCTCGCTTGCGACGCGGACATAGCCCTCATCGGTGAAGCGTCCCTGCTCATCCATCGCAATGTCGCGTCCATAGCGTTCATAGTCGATGTAGTTTGCCAGAGGACCGAGATCCTTTTCGGAGTAAATACCGGCTTCATGGGCGTAATAATAGCCGAGGTCGGATTCGTCGTTGATACCGGGCATAATGTCGTAGCAGTCCAGATTGAACGTCAGGTTGATGAGATCGTCGATGTCGCTGACCTCATCGCAACCGGCTTCCATAATGGCAACGAGCTTTTCCTGATCGCTCAGGGAAAGCTCGTCAATCAAAGCGGCAAGGTAGTTGAGCTTATCAAGGCTCTCGTACTCGCCAAGCATCTTCTGAACACCGTAGATCGGGCATTCGTAGTCGGTAATAAACCACTCTTCATAGGGCTGACCGAACTCATCCTGCTTGCCGATCCCGATACGCTCAAAAACCTTCTGCATCTCTTCTTCGGTGGTGGGCAGCTTCACCCACTCACCGACCAGCATACCCTCGTTGTACTTGCCAAGGTTTGTGACGAAGGCTTCAAAATTACCGTCTAATACGGGCATAGGCATCCTCCTTTCAGTCATCCATCATGCCGTCCGGCATGATATACAGTTCCTCAAACTCTGCGTCAGTCATGGCTTCGAGCTTCCGGATGGTCTTATACATCAGCTCTGCGATCTCGCCGTCCATGTCGTTCAGGGTGACGCTCTTCATATCGTCGATCAGCCGCTTGCGGCTGGACGTATTGAAGCAGCACATCAGGTTGATTTCTTCCACGGTAAAATTCTTCATATCAGAGTTCCATATCCTTTCCTTTGTTTTTCTGCGGCTTCGGTGTGTGGGACGGCTGGGCTTTCTGCGCGGATTTCAGCTTGTCACGGATGGATTCACGGGCAGCGGGTTTCTTGGGGATGGAGTCATAGATAGCAGTTCCGGCATCCTCCACATAGGAGCGGACATACTGGATGCTTTCCGAAAAGCGGATGGGGCGGTTCTTGTCCTCGATGTTGGTCAGCCGGACTTCATCAGCGGCAAAATCAACCGCGTCGATTCTGCACTTGATGCCGTCCACATTCAGCGTCGCGCCGACAGGAATGTAATCTGCGGCTTTGAGTTCCTTGAAGGTCTCGCCGTCCTTGCTGAGAAAGACATCCGCACCGGACTGCCAGAGCTTCTTTGATGCTGCTACCCATGCAGTTTCACGGAAGCCGGTCACCGGCATGGAGGGCTTGCCGCGCACCTTCTTCTCAAGGAGCTTCGTGCCGAGCAAGGGCGCGGCTTTTTCCGCGTCCTTGCCATACAGCTCAAAATAGCCGTTCTGGGCAAAGCAAACCAGCGCGTCGGGATGCGCCTTTTTGACTGCCTCGAACTTGCGGAGTTCTGCAACGGGCAGAGGGGCAAGCGTCTCTGTCCTTTCTGCCTCCGGCAGTCTGTCACGGCGGCTTTTCTGCTTGGTCAACACTTCTGTCAGAGCCTCCGCGTCCTTCGGGAGCGTCCGGTGGGCTTGTACGCCGCCATGCTCACTAACCAGAGCCATTGCCTCATCGAAGCTGCTGCGGCAGGGGGCTTCCAGCACAAAGCCATCCGCAAAGGTCAGCCGGTCATGATCCGGCGCAACCGAGTTCTGCGCCACATTTGCCGCCTGTTCCCGGTAGTTGATCTCAAAGACATCTCCGAAGACCTTGCCGCGCTTAACGGCTTTCGGGACAATGACACGAGCAATGCACTCGTCGTAGGTCTGTTCCGCGTAAAAACGGAAGGTGTTGTGATCTCGCGTTCCCTGAATAAAGACCTGATTTTCATTGAGGCAGTGCGTTCCATGCGGACGGCAGAACCACATCAGCGTTTTGTCTTCGGGATTCTGGCTTTCGGCGGCGCGGCGGATGATGCGCTTGTCGATGTCGAAGTCTTCCTTGTAGCTGTCTACATGACTGTCCACGAGCTTCTGCAGCTCCGCGATGATGTCAACATCTGTGTATTTCTTCATGCGTCTCCTTTCTCACAACTCCATGTCGTGCGTTTTGGATTTGAACGGAGACTTCTTCTCCGGCTGCGTTTTCGCGGCAGCTTTGAGCTGATCGCGGATAGAGGGCTTTTCCTGCTTCTGCTCCTGCTTGACGTATTCCAGCGTCGGCATCAGCTCACGGTAACAGCCCTGTGTTTTCCGCGCCGCATGACGGCGATGGATTTTGAACAGCGGCTCACCGTTCTGCGTGACCGTGTTGCCCTCGATTCTGACGCCGTTCCGTGCCAGCAGATTGAAGGAGTGATTGGAGGCGCGGTAGGAAGCCCGTATTCCGTCATTGTTATAGGCGATCTGCCCCTTGAGCGTGTCCATGACGGCGGCTTTGATCTCCTTCTCTTCGGCAGTCAGGCGGTGTGCTTTCGGTGCTTTTGCTGCTTCCTCCGGCAAGGGCGCAAAGGGAGACTTGACCTCCACGGTTTTTACCTCAATAGAGGTAATCTCATCATTCTCCCATGCAACAACCTCCGGGTCTCTTTCCTCTGCTTTCTCAGAAGTGACTTCTTTCTGGGGTTCGGTCTGCTGACGGAACGCATCCACGAAAAGTGCAGTCAGTCCGGGATTGGGTTTATTCACAAGGAAGCGGGAGGAATTCTCCGGGCAGACCTCAACGCTCTTCGCCCACTCCTTGAGGGGCTGCGGAATGCGCCCGTCGAAGTCTTTCTGCTGAATGGTGTTTGCAAGGACATATCGGACGCGCTCCGGAGAGAACTGCTCAAGGACACTTTTCACGGCAGCATCCGCATCCAGACGGTTATCACCGTAGTTAGAGCTGATCGCCGCTTCAATCGCTCTGCTGCATTCCTCGTTTGCAGCAAGGGAGGCGCGATATGCTTCCATCTCACCGGCTTCATAGGCGTAATTTGCCGTTTCGCGGTAAATGGGTGCTTCCGGCATCGGCTCTGCGGGCGCTTCGGTATCTTTCTCTGCGGACTGCGCTTTCTCTGCCAGCAGTACCTTGAGCTTGGCGTCAATGCCCTCGATCATCTCAGCCGCCGTCTTGCGGATAGTGTCCAGAGAGCTTTTCAGCTCTTTGGTTTCCTTGCCGGATGACCAACCGGCGATGTAGCCGAAGGAGTAGTCCGAGGTTTCAATGCCGTAACGCTGACAAACCGTGTAGGCTACGCTTTCTGCCTCAACCTCTTTGGTGTGACGATCTTTCTTATCTTCGGGAGCGGCTTTCTCGTCAGGCTTGAAGGCGTGGAGATTGGCGTGAGCGATCTCATGAATGGCGGTTTTGACCGTCTGGATTTCGCTCATGCCCTCCTGAATGGCAATACGGCTTTCAACCGGAGAGAAGAATCCCTTTGCGCCGCCCGGAATATCCTCAAAGGAAATTGGGACGGGAGACTCCTGCTTGAGCGCATCGATGAACGCCTCGTAGTTCTCGACGGTGCCTTTCAGCTCATCGACGATGATGTCCGGAAGCTCCTTGCCGTCCGTCTGGGAAACATCAAAGACGCTCACCACCTTGAAGGCAGGACGCAGAACCTCGACCGTCTCCGTGACAGTCTTTCCGTCTGCGCCGATCACCGGCTTCTGCGTCACGGGGTCAACCTTTTCACGCTCTTCCTGCGCCTTGTACGGCGCGGGCGCAAGAATCTTGATTCCCTTTTCGCCCTTCATGACCTGACGGTCAAAGTTACGCTGCCACGAGGTATAACCAGCAACATAGGTTGCCTCCGGCTTCTGCATCGCAATGAGCAGCGTGTTGTTGAACGAATAGTTATAGAACTTGGACATCGTGCGGAGATATTCCTTGAACCGCTCGGATTCAAAAAGCTCCTTGATGCCCTGTTCCAGCTTGTCCGTGATTTCGCGGACTTGCTGTGCGTTTTTGTTTTCAGCCATCTCAAACCTCCATTTCTTATTTGCTTTTGGGAGAAGAAAACCCCGTCTGGGATTTGCTCAATAAACGAGCCTTTACCTCAGACGGGGTTTCTCTGCGCGTCATCCGACGATGGAAGATGTTATCCTCGTTCTCCCATTCAATCAGCCGGTCAAACATCTCCGGATAATTTGTGACTATGTGCAGCAGTTCTTTGTCGCTTGCATTGGGGCAAAACCAGCAACCGTTTCTCCGGCAGTGAGTGTAGATTGGGGAAAGCAGCCCATGTTCCTGACAGAGCTTGTAGGCGTCCGCCTCGGTCATGCCGTATTTGGCAAGCAGACTGACCTTCGTTATTCCATCCAGACGAGCAAGGCGTTTTGGCTCATCCTCCGCGATGCCGACATAGCTCACAGAGTCCGGCGAGAGTGCGGCATTGTACTTGCGGACTGGCGGGATTTTGCAGTCACGATTGACTGCACACATACCAGCCCATGCAAAGCCGCGAACCTCGCCCTTGTGCGGTCCGCGGGTGATGACATGATGGAACACCTCATCGTAGGTCTTGTCCGCGTGGAGAATGGTGAACTTGATGCCCAGCTCCTTTTCACAGAAGGGCTTGAGCCGGTCATAGATGAAATCCCGGTGTTCCGGGACTTCACCGCTTGTGTCTTTGTCGAACATGACCTCACTGAAAACCGCCTCGTCCAGCGGCTCATTGTGCTGTGCAGCCAGCAGGAGCGTCGCTACGCTGTCTTTGCCTCCGCTGCAAGAGGCAATATACTTCGGGCGGCTCATCGATCAAACTCCATCTTGAAGCTGACGTATTTGCCTCCGCTGTCATCCAGACGGATCACCGCATCGTAGAGCTGAGGCTTCTTCGGCGTGTAAAGCCCGGTCACTCGGCACCAGCCCTTGTCCAGCAGCGCCTTTGCAATCCTCTTGGTCAGCTTCTTTTTCTTGCTGGAAAAGAACTTGTTGTCTTCCCACAGGCAGAAGGAGCATTCCTTGTTCGAGCAGTAGAAATTGCCCTTGCCGACGTAGACCGGAGAGCCGCAGCGGGGACACTTGCCGATTTCCTCCTTACCCGTGCCGAAACGCTGGGCTTCGGCATCGGAGAGGAAGGGATAGGCTTTCACGAGATCCCCGGTCATCCGGACAATGCCGCTGAGGAAGGCGTCCGCATCTGCCTTGCCGCGCTCAATCTCCATGAGCGTGTTTTCCCATTCCGCCGTCATTGCGGGAGAGGTGATCTGTTCCGGCAGGACGCAGACAAGGTTGCAGCCGTCCTTTGTGGGAATGAGGGATTTGCCTTTACGCTCTGCAAAGCCGGACTTCACCAGCTTTTCAATGATACCGGCGCGAGTCGCGGGAGTGCCGAGACCTTTCTTCTCGGTGTCATCGTCAAACTGATCGTTTCCGGCAGTCTCCATTGCAGACAGGAGGGTATCTTCCGTGTACTGCTTCGGAGGCGTTGTGAAGTGTTCGGTGACACTGGCAGACACACCTTCCAGCATATCGCCCTCATGGACTTCGGGCAGGGACTTCATGGGATCATCCTTTTCCTTCGCCTTGAGAGATGCCTTGAACAGCTCTTCAACGGCTTTCCAGCCGTTTTGAACGACGGTCTTGCCCTTGGCTTTGAACTCGTAGCCCTCGCAGGAGAGCGTGATCTGCGTTTCTGCGTAGGTGTGCTTCTCACCGGTCGCACACAGAAGGCGCATCCCGACAAGATTGAGGATTTTCTGTTCCGACTGAGGGAGCGCGGAAACATCCTGCTTTTCGAGCTGAACGGTCGGGAGAATGGCATGGTGATCCGTGACCTTGCTGTTGTCGGTTACGCGAGCAATGTCCGGAGTAACCGAAACGCCGGAGAAAAGCGGAAGCTGGCGGCAGACGATAGAAATGACCTGACGGGCAGTGTCCTCCATATCGTCCGTGATGAACTGACTGTCCGTGCGCGGATAAGTCAGGAGCTTCTTTTCGTATAGTGTTTGAACGAGATCGAGCGTCTGCTGGGCAGTGAAGCCGTAGTATCGGTTTGCCTCGCGCTGCAAGGTGGTCAGATCATAGAGCTTTGGGGGATTGACCGTCTTCGTTTCCTGCTTGAGAGAAGAAACGACGGCTTGCTTTTTCTCGCAAGCCGCCGCAATCTTCTTTGCTTCCTCTTCGGTTTTGACCTTTTCCAGATCGGCAGTCAGATCGCCCTTGCCGACATGGACGTTGAAATACTTCTCCTTCTGGAAGGTTGAGATTTTCCCGTCGCGCTCCACCAGCATTGCAAGGGTCGGCGTCTGAACGCGCCCGACCACCAGCTTCTTGTGATAGAGCGTGGTGAAAAGGCGGGTGCCGTTGATGCCGACAATCCAGTCCGCCTTCGAGCGGCTGAGTGCCGCTTCATAGAGGCGGTCATATTCCTTGCCGTCCCGGAGATGGTTGAAGCCTTCGCGGATGGCGGAGTCCTCCAATGAGCTGATCCACAGACGCTTGAAGGGCTTGGTGCATCCGGCTTTGTCGTAGACCAGCCGGAAGATCAGCTCACCCTCGCGTCCTGCATCGGTTGCGCAGACCAGCTCGGTGACGCGCTTGTCCTTCATGAGAGCGGACAGCACCTTGAACTGCTGTGCTTTGTCCTTCGTGACCTCAAACATCCAGCTTTCCGGAACAATAGGCAGATCGTCATACCGCCACTTGGCATACCGCTCATCGTAGGAGCTGGCGTCTGCCAGCTCCACCAGATGACCGAAGCACCACGAAACGATGTAATTGCCGCCCTCCATGTAGCCGTCCTTACGAGACGTCGCGCCCAGCACCTTTGCGATGGACTGGGCAACGCTGGGCTTTTCAGCAATGACTAAGATCAATCTTCATCACCATCCGTTTCAGCATCCTCCGCAATCTGCGGCTCATCATCCTCGTTGATGTACGGCTCTTCCTCGTAGCCTTCATCATCAAAGAAGTCCATATCTTCATCCTTGGGCTTTCTGCCCTTGACGAACTTAATGTAGTAATAAGCTGCACCCGCAGCACCGGCAAGAACGAAGATGACGAGGATCATGCCGATGTTGGATTTCTTTTCGGGTTTAGGGGCGGGAGCATCGGTTTCTGCGTCCTTGTCCGGCTCAGGCATAGCGGGAGCTGCGCCGGTGCATTCGCTCATGTTATTCTTGCAGACCGGGCAGTCGGTGTTGACCTGACCGGCAGCGCATTTCTCTTTGCAGTTACAGGTGGTCAACGCAGCCGCAGTGTCATCATCCAGCAGCGCAAGCAGATCGCTTTCATCGACCATGTTCAGGAAGTACGTCTGATACTGTTCCTCATCCTCGTTGATGGGCGCATCGTAGTCGATGACAATGAAGAAGGTGTTGCCGTTCTTCGTCTGAACAGTGATGAACTGCTTGTTGGTTGCCTTGTCATAGAGCAAGTCGCGGGTGTAGGCGTTGCCCTCATCGTCAATCGGCTCACCCTTCGGCTTTTCCGGCGTGGGAGTGACTGCGGGCTGCTGTTCAGGCTGAGTTGCCTCCGTGACGGGAAGGTTCTGTTCGGTATCATCGGCGTAGGCAAACGCCGTGACCGAGAAGCAAGACAGAACCATGACGCAGACCGCAAGGACGGTCAGAAAACGAAACTTCTTACGCATTGTCGATTACCTCCGTATTTTCAGCGGGCTTGGTGCCGCCCTTCATGGAAGACAGGAACGCCATGATCTGATCCTTGTCCATCACCATAGAGCGCACGGTATTGATGATTTCAAGGTTTTCCAGCTCCGTCTTCTTGTCGTACAGCTCCTTGAGCTGACCTTCGATTTCGGATTTCTTCTTTTCAGCCTTCTCAATGTCGGAGAGGACTTTCTGATACTTGGGATTCATGAAATAACTCCTTTCTTTTAATAGGCGGGTCTTCCGAAGGCGTAGAAATGCTGCTGCCAATAGGAAGAGTTGATGGATGTGTACTGAATGGGATCGCCGCAGTGGATCATGACCCCATCACCGACGTAAATGCCGACGTGAGACACGCCGGGGGTGTCATACGTCCCGACGAAAAAGATAAGATCACCGGGCTGTGCATTCGCCTTTGAAACCGGCGTACTGATGTTGTAAAGCCCTTGTGCGCCCAGCCGACCGGTATTCACAAGACCGCTGTTCGTGAGAACGTAGCTGACAAAGCCGGAGCAGTCAAAGGATGTGTCGGGATTGGAGCCGCCCCACACATACGGATAGCCGAGATACTTTTCCGCCTCGGTAATCAGCGTTGCAAACTTCTCGTCGTTCAGGTATTCCGGGTTGACATCGTAGTCGGCGGGAGGATTTGTGATGTACTTGTCCACATAGGGGGAGTCACCGAACAGATCCTCACGGTTGCCCAACACCGACATATACGTTGCGTACATGGAAAGTTGTTCCTGAGACATGATGTAGACCGGGACATGGGAGAGATTGAAGTTTTCGAGCTTCACGTTGCAGATGTAGTAGTCATACGGGACGCGATAGGTTTCCGTGTGCGTATTGCCGTCTGCGTCCGTCCATGTGTCGGTCTCCGTGCGGTATCTGGTTTCGACGATAACCTCTTCGGTGAGGATGTACTGCTTTTCAAACAGCATTTGGATCGTACCCTGCACCTCATCCAGCGTGAACTCGCCCTCATGGAGAGCCGAGAGGATGGAGATCAGCACATAGGGGTCATGCTCAATATCGTCTAGGTCGAAGTGGTATTCATCGTAGTTGTGAGTGCTTTCGTAGGTGTCGAGATAGCGTTGCAGCTCTTGCTCCATTTGGCAATACTGCGCCTCCGCGCCAAGCATCGCGTCATCCTCGCTGAGATAAGAGGAAGCGATAACCGACGAGCCGGTAGAGGTGAGCATCGAACACGAGCTGATTCCGGCACCGAGCAAAACGAGAAGGGCAATTCCGACGCCGATCCAGATGAAGACCTTCTTGTTCTTCTCAAAAAACTCCTTGATCTTGTCGGACACCTTTTCACCGAGCTTCTTGCCGGTATTCTTTGTGGCAGTCCCGGCAGTCTGAGAACCGGCATTTCGAGCAGCGGCATATTCCTTCTTGATGTTCTGCTTCTGGTAGTGCTTGTTCAAGTTCTGCTTCTTCATCTCAGGATGCTCCTGCTGATTTCTCTCATATTGGAGCTTCGCATCCGCAGCATCCGCCTTGTGTTCCAGCTTGGAGACCTTCTCATAAGGCTTGTTGACGCTGCTTTCCCGATGATGACGGAAATGCCTCGCAGCGGTCTCAGCGGCAATCTCTGTTTTATGCGCCGCCTCAACCGCCGAGTTTTCCTGCTCGACCTCATGGATTTTGCCATGAATGCCGGAAGCGAGGGTGTCACCGACCTTGCGGAAGGTTTTCTCCGTCTCAAATTGCAGCTTGCCTTTGCCTTTGGGCTTTTTCAGCTCATCCTCAAAATGAAGGCGAGTTTTGCCCTTGCCGGTCTCTTCATCAAAGACACGCTCTTTTTTGAGAACCTTGTGCGTGGGCAGCTTCTCACGGGCAGCGTCCAGTCGCTCATGTGCCTTCTCGGACTTCCTTTCGAGCTTCTGCATCCGCTTCGTGGGCGGGACGGCATCGTCCGAGACCGGCTTTGCGGAGGCGGTTTCCGCCGCTTGAGTGAGAACGGCATCCGCATCCACTGCTTCAACCGCAGAGGTCTTGCGCAGCTTGTGCGTAACAACCGTTTCGGCAATCACCGTGCCGGTATGAGAAGAAACACCGTGTTGCTCCAAAACAGGGGGCTTGAACGGCGTCTCTGACACGGACAGCGGTTCTGGTACATTCTGGGGTGGATGTTCTGCCTTTTTTTCGTCTGTGACGGACGCTGCCGAGGACGGCTGTGTGTCGTTATCCTCGGCGTGTTCCGCCTGAAACTGACGCTGTTGACGGCGCATCTGCACCTTTTTCTGTTCCTCTGGGGAAAGAGCTCCGGAAGGTTCTGCTGTCTCAGCGGGCTTCACCAGCTCCGCATCTTCCAGCCGCTTTGACACACGCTGCTCGGTGCCAGCCGTCAGATTTTCTTCAACCGCGCCCTCCCGTGTCATCCGCACGACCACCTTGTCACGGGCTTTAAGTTCCGGTTCCTTGGACATCAGATTTCACCTCCAATCCGTTTGTAGGCAAGCTCGGTGTACGCCGGATTCAGCTCGATGCCGATGAAATGACGCCCCATCTGTGCGGCAACCATGCCGGTTGTGCCGCTTCCCATGAACGGGTCAAGCACAATGCCGCCTTCGGGACAACCGGCGAGAAGACAGGTTTCAACCAGCTTCGGAGGGTAGGCGGCGTAATGACCGCCCTTGAAGGGGACTGTGTTGATCTTCCAGACATCGCGCTTGTTGCGGAGCGGATTGATGTCTGCGTCCTTGATCTCGCCATGCTCACGGGGGCGGTTGATGGACTGCGGCTGAGGCTGACCGGGAACGGGCTTGCCGTATTTGTTGCCGCCCTTCATGCCGCGCTTGAGGCGTTCTGCCGTTGCGTGGGCAATCGGCTCGGAGATCGCCTTGTAGTCAAAGAAATACTTCTTAGACTTGGAGAACAGGAAGACGTGTTCGTAGCAGCGGGCGCAGCGGTCTTTGACGCTCTCCGGCATGGGGTTGTCCTTCATCCAGATGATGTCGTTGCGCAGATACCAGCCGGTATCGCGGAGGGCAAAAGCCAGCATCCACGGAATGCCGATCATGTCTTTCGGCTTGCAGCCCTCAACCTTGTTGTTGAGAGCCACAGCCTGACCGTTTCTGCCGTTGGGGTTCTTCGGGTCAACGAAATCGCCCTGATTGCCTTTCCCGGCGTAGGTGTCCGAGATGTTCAGCCAGAGCGTTCCATCCGGACGCAAAACGCGCCTGACTTCGGTAAACACTTCCGTCAGGCGCGAAATATATTCCTTCGGCGTTGTCTCTCTGCCGATCTGAGCCTCCATACCGTAATCACGGAGCGCGTAATACGGAGGGGACGTCACACAGCAATGAACGCTGTCATCGGGCAGGGCTTTCAGGATTTCAAGGCAATCGCCGGTATGAATGATGTCAAGCTCTATAAAAACCAGCTCCTTTCTTCGGATTTGAGCGCATATCAGTCGGAGTAATACTCGTCCGGCTCGTAGTCCTCGTCTTCCATGAAGTCCTCGTCGAGATCGTCAATCTCGTCCGCCCATCGGTCGAAGATTTCCTCGGCTTCCTTCGCCGCCTCACGATAGAGGCTCAGGCGGTTCTTCTCAAAGGCAGCGAAGGCGGGGATGAACTTGCCGTACTCACGGATTGCCTTCACATCCTGCGTGCGCATATCTGCGACGCACTGGATAATTTCGGACATGGTGAGCAGATCGTCGATCATCAGCTCATACTCATCCTTGGGGATAGATACGGTTTCATCCTCACCCGCGTCAGCGAAAGGGGTATTCTCGTCGCTGTTGCTGCTTTCGGGAATATCAACCTTGAAGTAGAACCCGATCATATCCACAGATACCTTGGTCATAATCTGACGCGCCTCCTTGACCTTTTCTTCGATGTCCTCCCTCACATGGAGGTAGGCGCGGTGATGCTTCTTGAGGTCGCTTTCCAGTCGGATCAGATCGGTCAGCTCCCACAGAGCCTTAAACAGCGCGGAGGTGTTCTCTCCGTATTCGATAGCGTCCACGTAGGGAATGGTAATCATCTTGTTGTTCATATTCAAAATCCTCCTATCAGTTCAGTTCGGTTTCTTCTAACTTGGTGGTCATGATGCGGTAGAGCTGGGTGTCCTTCGGGAAATCGTCCTTGAAGGGAACGATGGTCGAGCCATAGAAGATCAGCCCCTCACCGGCGTTGGAATTGGTGATGTAGTTCTGCTGGCTGGGCGAGATGTTCAGCGCCTTCGAGAGAATCTGCCGGTCACCGGATGCCTGATTCAGAAGGTAGACAAAATCCGAGTTTTCAAAGATATTTTCTACCTCGCGGGACGCAAGCAGATCCTTGACGTTCTGCGTGATTCCGGTCGGAATGCCGCCCCATTTTCTGAAACGCTTCCAGATTTCCACGCTGTACGCGGCAGTCTGTTCCTCTTTCAAGAGCAGATGGAACTCGTCCATGTAGTAGCGAGTTGCCTTGTGCTGGGCGCGGTTGATTGTAACTCTGTTCCAAACCTGATCCTGCACGATGAGCATTCCGAGCTTTTTAAGTTGCTTGCCCAGCTCCTTGATGTCGTAGCAGACAAAGCGGTTGTTGACATCCACATTCGTTCTGTGATTGAAGACGTTCAGAGAGCCGTGAACATAGATTTCGAGGGCAGTTGCGATGCGCTGTGCTTCCGGCTCCTTCTGATTTCTCAGAATGTTGTAGAGGTCTTCAAGGATCGGCATTTTCTCCGGTTTGGGGTCTGCAAGAAACTCCTGATAGACCATGCGAACACTGCGGTCAATGATGGTCTTCTCAACCGGCTGCAAGCCGTCCTTGCCGCCGACAATCAGCTCACACATGGAGAGGATGAAGTCGGATTTCAGCGTCAGCGGGTTTTCCTCTTCGGAGTAGTTCGTGTTGATGTCCAGCGGATTGATGTAATCCGTGCTGACCGGCGAGATGCGGATGACCTGACCGCCGAGCTTCTGCACAAGGGGGAAATACTCGGCTTCGGGGTCGCAGACGATGATGTCATCCTCCGTGATGAGGAAGGCGTTCGTCATTTCACGCTTGGCGGAGAAGGACTTACCGGAGCCGGGTGTACCCAAGATCAGACCGTTGGGGTTCTTGAGCTGCTTGCGGTCCACCATGATCATGTTGTTGGACAGCGCATTCAGCCCGTAGTAGAGAGCTTCGCCGCCCTGAAAAAGCTCCTGCGTGGTGAACGGCACGAAAACCGCCGTGCTGGAAGTGGTCAGTCCGCGCTCAATCTCCACCTGATTGACGCCGATAGGCAGGGAGGACATCAGCCCTTCCTCCTGTTGGAAGTCGAGACGCTTGAGCGCACAGTTGTACTTCTGAGCGATGGCGGCGGTCTGGAACACCGCGTTTTCGAGCTTCTGGCGGTTGGTTGCCGTGTTCATGATGAGGATGGTCACAAGGAACAGTCTCTCGTTGCGGGTCTGGAGATCCTGCAACAGACGCTTTGCCTCACCGCCGAAGGTGGCGAGATCGGACGGGATGATGTCCATATCGTAGCCGGAGCGGACTGCCTTTTTCTGCTCTTCGATCTTCATCTTGTCGAGGTCGGTGATCTTCATCTTGATGCTCTTGATTGCCTTCGCCTGGTCAATCGTCCGGATATGAAAATTGACCGTGATGTTGCTGTCCATCTCAAGGAAGTCGGCAAGCATACGGTCATTGAGTTCCGGCGCGAGGATTTGCAGGAAGCTCACCGCACCGATGGTTTTGCCCATCTTGAAGCACTTGCCTTCACGGAAGTCAAAGGAAGTGGGCGCGATGAAATCCTTCGTACTGAGTCCCGTCCGGGCTACCATGTCAAAGGAAAAGCGGAACGGCTCATTGGTGTCCATGTTGAACACATCATGAAGCACTTTCAGCCGCTCGTAGCCGGACAGCGGCTCGGTTCTCACACCGAGGGTTTTGAAGTTGTTGAGAATGTCGGTTTCAATGCGTTCGAGCTTCGGCTTTGCGGTGCGGAGGGAGTCCGCCTCAATGCCGAAGGTGATGTACTTTTTCTTGACCAGTCCGTTGTTGCCCTTGGTGAGCTGGTTTTGCAGCATACCGGAATACTCGGAGCGGATGTCGTTGAAGGCGTCCTCCTGTGCCGGAATGTTGATGCGTTTGCGAAACTCATTGAGACTTGCCTTCTGATTGATGAAGGAGAGCTGGACGAAAATCGAGCTGTCAAAGTAGTTCAGAAAGTCGCACCAGTTCTCAAAGATGGCAGTTTTGTCCTCGTTCTGCGCGAGCTGGTAGTTGATGTCCTCAAAGGCGATGGACTTCGTGTAGAGGCGGCTGTTCACCTTGCAGATACCGTCACGGCACATCTCCACATAGGGGATGGTCTGCTGTGCGGACTTGCGGACTTTCTTTGCCTTCCTGTCCTTTTTCTTCTGCATGACGATCCGCTTCTTTTCCTGAGCGGAAAGGGCATCGCCGTAAACGACGCCGTTCTTGACGGTCATCTTAGGCTTTGCCCTTGCTGTGCTGTTGTTCAAGCTGCAATTCCTCCTGTTCTTTGATTTTCTGCTGAATTTCAGCGTAGAGATTGTTAGTGCGATAGGGACGCACCTTGTCCCGGATGAACATGGACTGTACGATGTGGTACAGATACTTTTCGGCGGGCTGACCGTCCTTCTCGTAAAGCGCGAAGAAGATAAACGGGAGCATGATGACCACCATCAGCATTGCCGCCGTGGACAAGTCGAGATGCGCCTTCGCCAGAAAGAAGATCGGGACACCGACTGCCGCAGCGATGGAAAAACAAATGAGCTGCCGCTTGGTCAGGTTGAACATGACCTTCGTTTTGACGCGGTTAAGATCCTTCGGGACCGGAACAAATGCCATTGACTGTTTCCTCCTTTCCAAGAGTAATGCTGCATTCGACTTCGTTGCCCCAAACGTCCCAGCCTTCGGGAGACTGACGGGCAAAAAGCTCTACGCGGGGAAGGTCTCCCATGAGCCGGACAATGCGCTCCCGCGCTTCATCCGGCTTTTTGGAATGCTCTTCGATATGGCTGAGGATGACCTGACGCACACCGGCGTCAACACGCTTCGGATGTCCCTTCGTAGCAAGGATGCAGATTTCGGCGTTCGCCCTTGTCCAATACCCCATGCCGATGAAGAGATCATCGTTCTTGCGGTTTTGCTTCACCCATACAAAAGCCACGGTCTTATAAGAAAAGCCCCATGCCGCCAGCACTTCGAGTGCTTCACAGAGGCACGGGAACGTGATCCAGAGGAACAGAGCGCAGTCCTTGGCGGCAAGCTCACCGACCGGAAGTGCCTTGATGTCTTCAATACACATTGTCGGGTAGTGGCTTTCCGCCGACCGTCCCTGTCCCTTCTTGGAGTAAGTCCGATACGCCCAAGGGGGATCGGCGTAGATGATGCTGTACTTCTTCATGCTGCCGACCTCCTTAGTGCGCATGGAAGATGGATTTTGCAAGGCTTCCGGTCTTGAACAGTGAGAAGCACAGAATGACCGTGTACGCTGCCACAGAGAACAGAGCCGAGTGAATGTTGTCTGCGATAATCATGCCGTTGATCAGCACCGCATAGATGCCGACACAGACCATGATGAGGAAGCCCTGAAATGCCAGAGCGAACAAACCTTTTAGATAGTTCGTGCCGATGCTGCCCCATTCGCGGTTGCTCATGGTTGCGATGGGAATAGGCGCAATGCTCACGGTGCAGTAAATCTCAATCATGCGCCCGTAGAGAATGACCGTAATGAGGATCGCCATGATTTTAAGGCACAGGCTGATCAGGAGCGTTTCTATCGACAGTCCGAGCAGTTCTCCGACGCCCATGTTCTCCATGCCGGTACGCATCTGCGCAATCGTCGCGTCAATGTCAATGCTCGTGTTGCCGTGGATTACTCCGGCTGCACCGGAAACCACGTTCTGCCCGATGTCGAATACTGCCATCACGATGTCAAACGTGTGCGTCACGAGATAGATCGCCACAGCCGCCTTGAAAAACCACTTGAAGAACATCCATGTGTCCATGTCGTGAAGGTTGTTTTTCTCGGTGATCATGGAAATCAGCTCGTAGCACAAAACGAAGGTGATGATGATACCAGCGATGGGGACTATCACGTTTTCGGATAGTCCCCGGATCATCTGGTACACGCCGCCGTTCCAGCCGGACGGTGTTTGCCCAACTTCGGCGGCAATCGTTCCTACCTTCTCGTTGACATCGGTGAACATATTGGTCAGGTTGCTCTCGATCCATCCGATCAGCATATCCTTGAGAGCTTGTTCGATCTTTTCTAAAATGCTGCCCAATATTTCACCACCCTTCGGTTAAGCTGGGCTTGCCGTGGATTAGCCGAACAAACCGGAGAGCAGGGGGATGAGGGTCGTGCCGATCAGCACCACACCGCCGCCAGCCATGAGCTGCTTGATGCCCTGAGACTTAGCGCCGGGGTTGTCGTTGCCATAGCCTTCCATGAGGTTGACAACACCCCACACCGCAAGACCCGCACCGAGGGCGATAACAAGCGTCTGGAGAACCGTAACTGCCTGATTGATAAATGCCATACTTGAATTTCCTCCTTAAATCGTTGGTGAATTGTGAAGGGCGAGTGCCTTTTCCAGCACCCGCCCCGATGGTTACTTCTGCGCGGCTGCCGGATTAACCGAACAGACCGGAGAGCAGAGGGATGAGGGTCGTGCCGATCAGCACCACACCACCGCCAGCCATGAGCTGCT
>OAWV01000699.1_pt1 | contig 23272 bp, 19 predicted proteins | sample 1495551 | NCBI WGS metagenome assembly OAWV01 (sample SAMEA2580245, study PRJEB22360) | human gut metagenome | biome: human gut; feature: human-associated habitat; material: faeces | place: Denmark | collected 2008/2010 | reverse complement strand
ATCGGCTCAAACATGAAGAAATGAAATGACTGAGTCAGCCGAGAAGAATTTCCCCGCTTATTCGCACCTTCCCTTCCTTTCTGGCAATTTCATGATCAAGTTTATTGTGTTTATCGAACAAGGACATAAAGCGAGGATTTTCGTTTTTCAGACGGGATATTAAATCTCGGTATTCTGGAAACATACGCACTCCCTGTTAGTGGCTGACAAGGTGTATCTGAAATACACACCATCAGATTACTCATTTAACTTAGGGAAAAATGCGAGCGGGATCGTGTTTAACCAGACGGCACCTCCCGAAGAAGGTGCCGAAGAAAAAACGATTAACTCATCACGCGGTCGTCAACATACTGACGTTTATCCGGCGCTGGCGGGAAATACTGATACAGCCATGTTTCACTGATAGCGTCCCCCTGACAACGTAGATACATCCGCATATCGACCGGATCAGTGGAGTCCGAAGTCGGATACCAGTCAAACTGAATACGATAACCATCGATGGGTTCAATATAGAGAATTTCGATTTGCTTCGCTTCCCCACTGGAAAGCGTAATCACCGGCTCAATGCCTTTTGGCGCGGCAGCTTTCAGATCACCACCAACGAAATCGACGGCAAAACGACGCGCCCATTTTTCGGGATAGTGTTCACCTGGCGCCCAACCTTCCGGGAAACCGCCCATGCCGGTACGCGTCGCCATAACGCGCGCTAATGGGCAATGAACAGGCGGTTGCGCACTCCAGTACAGACGATACTGGAATGCAAACTCATCACCTGCTTTTACAGCTTTTTCTGGCTGCCAGAAGCAGACAATGTTATCCAGCGTTTCGCCCGTTGTTGGGATTTCCATCAGGCCGATGGTGCCCTTACCCCACTTGTTACGCGGTTCCACCCACAGACTTGGGCGTTTGTTATACCAGCCCATAATGTCCTGATAATGGGAGAAGTCACGATCCAGTTGCAATAAACCAAACCCTTTCGGGTTGTTGTCGGTGTAAGCATTGAACTGCAATTTTTGCGGATTATTCAGCGGACGGCAAATCCACTCGCCGTTGCCCCGCCACATGGACAGACGATCAGAGTCATGAATTTGCGGATGAATTGTATCGCACATCCGACGTTCATTAGTACCGCAGCTGAACATACTGGTCATCGGCGCAATGCCCAGCTGTTTAATGTCTTTGCGCGCATACAGGTGATTTTCCACATCCATAATCACCTGACTTTTCTCACAATGGATAGTGAACTTATAGGCACCAGTAATGCTGGCGCTATCGAGCAACGCATAAACGGTAAAGGTAGTTGCCCCCGGTTTTACCGTATCAAACCAGAAGGCGGTAAAGTCGGGGAACTCTTCTTTACTGTCGGTGTAAGTGTCGATCGCCAGGCCGCGGGCCGACAAACCGTATTGATATGTATCATCAACGGCGCGGAAATAACTCGCGCCGAGAAATGATACTACATCACGGCGCGCCAGTTCGGGGGCTTTAAACACGCGAAAACCGGCAAAGCCGAGATCGCTTTGCCCTTCTAATTGTTTTGTATCAACACCTGCATCGTTGTATTTGAACAACTCCGGGCGAAAGTGAATTTCACGCGCCAGATGTGTTGCTGGATCTACAGAAAACATACGAACGCGGCGACGGAATCCCATTCCCATATGGAAGAACTGAGCGTCCAGTTGACGGTTCTCAACGTTATGCCAGAGCGATTTTTCGGCGTCGTATTGAATACTGTTATAAGCCTGCGGCGTCATTGTCGCCAGCGTGTCAGGTAACGGACGAGGCGCACCACGCCACGCTGTTTGCGCTAAGTCGTGCGCCATTGACTGTAGAATGGAGAAGTCAAAACGCTGGGTTTGCCCGTCGGCAATATCAGAATCTGCCGCGAATGCCGCCTGAGAAAAAAGAGAAGCAATGCCGCTGGTACCGCACACGGCGGCCATAGCCATTGAACCTTTAATAAATCGTCTACGATCCATACCTGAAAGTGAGTCCTTCTGGTGTTGTGAATGGTCCCGCGCTGGTCGTTTTCAGCGGCAAGAAAGTGCTTATTTATGACCGCTCACTCTAGACAATATTTATTAATAATCCAATTGTTGAACTGAGAGAATATGCATAAATCGGCATTTTTTTTATGTCGATGGGATGAGCCTGATTCGTTTGTAAAATCAGGCAAATTTTTGCAAAGGCGGATGGTCAGATTTTAAAGCAAACCACAGCGACGTTTACTGCGTTCTTCCGCTTCCTGGTAAAGCTGGAACTCATCCAAAACCGGACAACCCAACGCCTGCTCAAATGCTTCGCGACTGGCATTACCGTGACTGCGTGTCTGCGTTTCATTACCCAGATTTGACTGGAAGATCCCCGCCGCGCTAACGGGCAAGAAATCTTCATAGGTGATGGGTTGCGCCACTACCCAACCACGTTCAATTAAGGGCTGTGGATCGTCTCCAGGATGAATCGCCTGACGATGCGCCTCACCCGAAGGCGTCAGACGGTACCGGAACCATGCCAACCCTTGCTGACGCATTAAAAACTCACTGTCAGGAAAAGTGCGGAAGGTTTCCTGTAAATGCATTTGGTGAGTGAGATTATCCTGCCCGGTTCCAGCGTTACGCAGAAGATCATCATACAGTTGTCGCCCTTTCGGCGTTAATGCCACGCCACGCTGCTCAATTTCACCAAAGCGCGCGGTATGCGTGCCCTGTTTCTGCCCCGCAAACAACACCGTCTCTTCCAGTGCTTTAAAGCTGGTCTGGCGTAGTAAAATCGGTACCTCGCGGCGCGGCGGCCCCTCGATGAGAATTTTGGGTTCAATTCCGCATTCAGGCATCATCGACTGCACCCGGTCAATATCCAGCGTACGTGGCGTCAGGTGGTTGATATGGCATCCAGGAAAACAGACCACATCAGCAATCAACCGATGTTCGTTGTGCAATGCGCGATAGGTTTCTTCATCTACCGTTGCTGACTGGTGCCAGCGAAACGTTTCCAGGGCTTCCTGCACAAACTCCTGTGCCTGTGTTTCGTTAAAACCGCCCTGCTGCTCATATTCCTCTAACAGTTGTCGACAACGTGGGGTGAAGATATCGCGCTGACGCAGAATCTCCGCCGCTTTCTGGCGCAAAATTTCGTTCTCGATAAGCTCAAGGCGGAGTAAGGAGGTAAAAACGCGGAAGGGATTACGCGCCAGAGAAGCATCATCAATGGGCCGAAATGCTGTCGAATGTACCGGCACCCCTGCCTGCGAGAGATCGTAATAGCTCACCGGGTACATCCCCATAATGGCAAACATCCGCCGAAGAGTAGCAAGCTCTTGTGCAGTCCCAACGCGAATCGCCCCATGACGTTCAACATTCAGTCGCGCCAGCTCGTCTGCATTTACCATTTTTTCGTGCAGTTGAGGATTGTTTTCCAGCACAGCCAGATTCACATCAGCTACCAGTTCCAGCAGCGTGCCATATTGCGGAACTTCTTGCTGGTACATGGCTGACATTGCCTGCGAAAACTGTTCCCGAATCTCATCCGCCGTGATGCTGTTCGCCATAGTGTCTGCCTCCAGTGGTCAGTAATCTGGAGTGTAGGTAACCGCATTCACTCTTGCGGGAAGAATTTACAAACTGTGATCTCGCCGCGAAAACATCAATATTATCCATTTTGCTGTAACATAATTGCTTTAATTGTTAATAATATTTTGCAATCAAGTTATCATAATCAAACAACTTCACTTGTCAGCGACACCGCTTCGTTTTTAACATCGCTTATGGAAAAAAATAGTCTGTTTAGTCAGCGCATCCGTTTGCGCCACCTTCATACATTCGTAGCTGTCGCACAACAAGGAACTTTGGGGCGCGCGGCTGAAACCCTTAATTTGAGTCAACCTGCGCTCTCTAAGACATTGAATGAACTGGAGCAGCTGACTGGCGCTCGCTTGTTTGAGCGTGGTCGTCAGGGGGCGCAACTTACCTTACCCGGCGAACAATTTTTAACGCATGCAGTCAGAGTTCTTGACGCCATCAACACTGCCGGACGGTCGCTTCATCGTAAAGAAGGTCTTAATAATGATGTCGTCAGGGTTGGTGCACTACCTACTGCGGCACTGGGGATATTACCTTCGGTTATAGGTCAGTTTCATCAGCAACAAAAAGAGACGACCTTGCAAGTTGCGACAATGAGTAACCCTATGATTCTGGCGGGTTTAAAAACCGGGGAAATCGATATCGGCATTGGTCGGATGTCAGATCCTGAACTGATGACCGGGCTTAATTACGAACTGCTGTTTCTTGAATCGTTGAAGCTGGTTGTCCGCCCTAATCACCCGCTACTTCAGGAGAACGTAACGCTAAGCCGGGTGCTGGAATGGCCGGTCGTTGTATCACCAGAAGGCACTGCGCCACGCCAGCATTCAGATGCATTAGTGCAGAGCCAGGGCTGTAAAATTCCTTCGGGTTGTATCGAAACGCTGTCTGCTTCGCTATCTCGTCAACTTACGGTTGAATACGATTACGTGTGGTTTGTCCCTTCTGGCGCTGTAAAAGACGACCTGCGTCATGCCACGCTGGTGGCCCTGCCTGTTCCGGGACATGGTGCAGGCGAACCGATTGGAATACTGACCCGCGTAGATGCGACGTTCTCTTCTGGTTGCCAGTTGATGATTAACGCTATTCGAAAATCAATGCCGTTCTGAAAGGTGAAGGGATCTGTCGATCCCTCCTTGAACATTTTCACACCGTAGCGAAACTAACTGGTTCACCCGCTCCGCGAGGTTCTGCCGACACAGAATGTTTGTGCAGACGGAATACATCCACCGCCTCAGTTAATCGTGCCGCCTGTTCTTCAAGGGACACCGCCGCCGCTGAGGCCTCTTCTACCAGAGAAGCATTCTGTTGCGTCACCTTATCCATTTCAGAAATCGCCTGGCTAACCTGCGTTATGCCTCTACTTTGTTCATCCGAGGCGGCGGCGATTTCCTGCATGATATGTGTGACACTCGCGACGGCATCAACAATAGTGCTCATGGTTTTCCCGGCCGTTGCCACCTCATCCGACCCCAGGTCAATTAACCTGACTGATTCACTGATCAAGCCTTCAATCTCTTTCGCCGCCTGAGCGCTGCGACTTGCGAGTGTCCGTACTTCGCTGGCGACAACGGCAAATCCACGCCCTTGCTCACCCGCTCGCGCGGCTTCAACGGCAGCATTCAGTGCCAGAATATTCGTCTGGAAAGCAATACTGTTGATGACGGCGGTGATCTCAGAAATTTTCTTCGAACTCGTGGAGATAGCGCCCATCGTTTTTACTACACCGGAAACCGTCTGCCCGCCATCGCTGGCTTTAATAGAAGCCTCTTGCGCCAGTTTGCTGGCATGATGCGCGTTATCCGCATTCTGTTTCACCGTCGCAGTGAGTTGCTCCATGCTGGCGGCAGTTTGTTCGATAGCCGCCGCTTATTCTTCGGTGCGAGATGACAGGTCCGCATTGCCAGCTGAAATTTCGCTGGTGCCACGATAAATCTCTTCCGCGCCCTGTCGAACAGTCCCTACTGTCATCCCCAGTGAATGCTGCATTTGCTGTAAATGACGACTTAAGCGACCGATTTCATTACGACCCGCCGGTTCATCATTCATCGTCAGATCGCCACTGGCGATTTTTTCAATCCGTTGTGCGGCATGTTGCAGTGGACGAATGACGATCCGACGTAGCACCATAAATGTTATCAGCGTCATGACCAGGGCAAGCACAAACGCGCCAATCATGAACATCCCACCCAGGCGGGTGCGCTGATGGGCCAGTTCCGCCAGTTGGTTGGCTCTGGTGCTACGTATCTTAACGGCTTTGTTCAAAATATCGGTATAAGCATTATCCAGCGGTCGGATCTGCTCACTTTCATGATTGATAATCGCTTCAAACATGCCATTTTTGGCATATTTCAACATAGGTTGCATACCCGTGATATAAGCCTGAAAGCGTTGATTTAATTCAGTGTCGAGGGCTTCATCAGCAGGTGTTTTCACCGGTCGATTCTGATAAGCACGATAACCTTGCTGCGACTGTTTAATCTCCGATTCGGCTTGCGCAATATTTCGCTTCATTGCTTCCATTTCCGCAATACGACTCGCAGCCCCGGCCTGAATCATATTGATCCGGGCTGAACGCAAAAAATCTGAACTGTTCGCTAACCCGGTCCGAATCTCAATCTCCGCAGTAACATCACGCTGATCGCGATCGGCCTGCCAGAGGAAATAGCCAGCCAGAGCAGAACTTAATGCGAATAGAACTAAGATACCGCCAAGAATGCAGGCAAATAACGGAACCAGCCTGATGTGATGCAAAAAACCTAATCGATGTGAGGGAGTTGTATTCATTACCGTTGTCTCTCGTCCAGGTTTACTCCTGATAGAAAGTCATCGGCATTTGACGGTAATTACTTATGACCAAAAACCTCTTTGCGTCACATTTTTACAACAATTATTGCAGAGAAAATTAATGCTATTGGAATGAAGAGAGTAACGAATGGCTAAACTGGCTAACCCGAATGACGAAAAATTCTGGAAAACAGCACGCAATTTCGTGAAGTGATTATTTTCGTCCCTAAGGAAACCTCATAGGATGCCTGCGGGTGCCTGAGACTTTCTGTTTTCAGGCTAACCGGGAATCAGAAAGACGAAGGCCCCGACCGATATTTCTATCAACCGAGGCCAACGAATGAACCTAGCAATTCAGATCTTAGCCTCTTACCCGCCATCCGGCAAGGAGAAAGGCTATGAAGCACAACCCTCTGGTGGTGTGTCTGCTCATTATCTGCATTACGATTCTGACATTCACACTCCTGACCCGACAAACGCTCTACGAACTGCGGTTCCGGGACGGTGATAAGGAGGTTGCTGCGCTCATGGCCTGCACGTCCAGGTAAGGGCAAGCGCGGGGATTTTCCCCGCGCATCTGACTAGCAGATTCATTTTCTCATGGCACCCCTTTTACACTTCAGTTAGTGCATGTTTTTTTCGAGGCACTAATAGAACCATCATTACAGACAAATTTGCCGCCTGCCGTACAGTGTGAGATCCCCCCTTTCGAACCAGAACAGGGTTTGCGCCCGGCATCGGCATAAAAGGAAACAAGCGTTCCCATAAACAAAATAAGTGCCAGTTTTTTCATATAACCTCCATGGTTTATCGAATCTTATGTTCGATTTGAACGTTATACGCTGGTTTATTTTGATACCGTTGATGAGATCAAAGATCGGGTGAATTGATTAAAAATAACCCAGATGGACGTATGGGCAAGGATTATGGTTTTATTTATCATACAAATAAATATAATAGGCGCTTCCGATGTAGACCCGTATTCTTCGCCTGTACCACGGGTCGGTTTTAGTACAGGCGTTTTCTTTAAATATCCTTCAAGAACGTTTACGCGGCATCATGCGTAGAAGTGTGTTGTCCTTCCAGAAATAGTGGTGTGCCAGTGCAGCCGCAGCGTGCAACCCGATGACAAAATATCCCAGATTCGCCAGCGTCTCATGCCACGACTTTAAGCTATCAACCCGTTCGAAATTGGCCTCTGAAGCGTAAGGCATCGTCAAACCAAACGCAAACCACGGGTTGCCCCGGTTATACATCATCACCAAACCAATCACTGGCAGCGCAATAAACAGGAGATAAATCACCAAATGTCCCAAATGCGCCAGTCCCGTCATCATCGGTTTTGGCTTAGGTATAATCGGCGGGGTTGGGTATTTCAGTCTTAACAAAAGACGAACCACCATCAGCACGAGAATTGAGATACCACAGGAAACATGAACCATGTTGATGAGTGGCCGATCGCTACGTGGGAAGAAACCACGAAACTCCATTGCGCAATACGCTGCGATAACCAGCAAAAAGACCAGCCAGTGAATGCTGATTTGTAACCTTGAGTATTTATTTTCCATAACATTTCCTGCTTTAACATAATTTTCCGTTAACATAACGGGCTTTTCTCAAAATTTCATTAAATATTGTTCACCCGTTTTCAGTACGTTACGTTTCACTGTAAGAATGGAGATTGCCCATCCCACAATCCTGGTCTAAGCCTGGAAAGGATCAATTTTCATCCGAATGTTCCTGACAGGAGAAAACCATGAGTAAAGTTGGTATTAACGGTTTTGGTCGTATCGGTCGACTGGTGTTGCGTCGATTACTTGAAGTCAAAAGCAACATAGACGTTGTCGCTATTAATGATCTCACTTCCCCAAAAATTCTCGCCTACCTGCTGAAACATGATTCAAACTACGGACCATTCCCCTGGAGTGTTGATTTTACGGAAGATTCACTTATCGTTGATGGGAAAAGTATCGCGGTTTACGCCGAAAAAGAGGCTAAAAATATTCCGTGGAAAGCGAAAGGTGCAGAAATCATTGTCGAATGTACTGGCTTTTATACCTCCGCCGAGAAATCGCAGGCGCATCTTGATGCTGGTGCGAAGAAGGTGTTGATTTCCGCCCCTGCCGGTGAAATGAAAACTATCGTTTATAACGTCAATGACGACACTCTGGATGGCAACGACACCATTGTTTCCGTGGCGTCATGCACCACTAACTGTCTTGCGCCGATGGCCAAAGCCTTGCATGACAGTTTCGGGATAGAAGTCGGCACGATGACGACCATTCATGCCTATACTGGCACCCAGTCACTGGTGGATGGCCCACGTGGTAAAGATTTACGTGCTTCACGCGCAGCGGCAGAAAATATCATTCCCCACACTACGGGGGCGGCAAAAGCCATTGGTCTGGTGATCCCGGAACTGAGCGGCAAACTGAAAGGTCATGCGCAACGCGTGCCGGTGAAAACAGGTTCGGTCACTGAGCTGGTGTCCATTCTCGGAAAAAAAGTGACTGCCGAAGAGGTGAATAACGCACTTAAACAAGCAACCACCAATAACGAGTCATTTGGTTATACCGATGAAGAAATAGTCTCTTCCGATATCATTGGCAGCCATTTCGGTTCGGTGTTTGATGCCACGCAAACGGAAATTACCGCCGTGGGCGATTTACAACTGGTGAAAACGGTCGCCTGGTACGATAACGAATATGGCTTCGTCACGCAGCTTATTCGCACCCTCGAAAAATTCGCTAAACTCTGACGCGCACAGGCGGAGGAAAAAACCTCCGCCTCTTTTACTCATTACGACTGTAAATAAACCACCTGGGTCTGCAGATATTCATGCAGGCCATGTTTACCATCTGCGCCGCCAATACCGGATTTACGCCATCCGGCGTGGAAGCCTTGCATAGCTTCGAAGTTTTCACGGTTGATGTAAGTTTCACCAAACTTCAGCCCTTTAATGGCTTTCATCGCGACGTTCAGATTTTGGGTATAGATTGATGAGGTCAGGCCGTAATCACTGTCATTAGCCATTGAGATAGCCTCTTCCAGCGTGTCAAATGCGACCACCGGCAGAACCGGGCCAAAGGTTTCCTCATGCATAATCGACATTTCCTGGCGAACATCCAGCAGCAATGTCGGCGGATAATAATATCCTTTCCCCTCTACCGCTTTGCCACCCAACGCCACTCTCGCCCCTTCTTCTACTGCGCGCGCCACTTTTTGCTCAACCCTTTCCAGCGCCGCGGCGTTAATCAACGGCCCCATCGCAATGTCGTTGCGTTCAGCGGGGTTACCAAATTGAACCGCCTGCATCGCTTCACCCAGCCGATTGACGAACTGATCATAAATGCCTTTCTGTACATAAATACGTTCTGCACAGTTACACACTTGCCCACTATTAATGACGCGTGAATCAACGATGGCTTTGACTGCCAGTTCAAGATCGGCATCGTCCATTACGATAGCTGGTGCTTTACCCCCCAATTCCAGACACACTTTGGTGATGTTTTTCGCCGCAGTCGCCATGATCTTCTCACCTGCAGAGACGCTGCCTGTCATACTGACCATTGCGACCTTTGGGTTACCCGCCAGTTCTTGCCCAACGGTTTCACCACGCCCCAGTACAAGGTTAAACACGCCGCGCGGAAGGCCTATTTCATCGACGATTTTGGCGAATGCAATCGCATTGTTTGGCGTAAATTCACTAGGTTTAATGACGATGGTATTACCGGTCAAAAGAGCGGGAGCCATTTTGCGGGCAATGAGGAAGAACGGGAAGTTCCACGGCAGAATGCCGGTAGTCACACCAAGCGCACGTTTAAACAAAAGAATATTTTCTCCTGGACGATCGCTTTGAATAATCTCGCCCTCGTAACGCCGTGCCCACTCCGCCATGTAATCGATATAGTCGGCAGTAAAAGCCACTTCGACTTCAGCCAGCTGCTGGATCTTGCCCCCTTCTTCAACAATCAGCGCACTGATTTCACTGGCGCGTTCGCGGATCCCGGCGGAGATTTTGCGCAACCAACTGGCGCGTTCAATAGCAGGCAACGCTTCCCATTCTGGTTGTGCACGTTCTGCTGCATCGATTGCCTTACGGGCATCCTCGGCCTGACCATCGGGTATGCGGGAAATGACAGCCTCTGTAGCAGGGTTTACCACATCAATCCATGCGTCTCCACGCCAGGTAACAAACTGTCCATCGATATACATAGGATGTTGAACGGGTACTGACATGGGCGACTCCTGTGATTTATATGTTTGTTTTCGGTGAATGCATTGTTAATTAACATCAATCATCAGAGAGACGGCATCGTGAAAGGACAATTCTGTGAAGGGCTTCATAAAAACAAGTGTAAAAGGAATAAAAGGCAGAAATAAAAGTCAGGAGTCATGCCCGTTTGCAAACAAGTGGTTCACAAACGGGCAATTTTTAACGTAACGAGCGACTTTCCATCGCCTCGATGAGCACCGCATCATGTTTCAGCGTTTGCCATGCATGGATGACTTCTGCCGGAAAATCAACGTGAACGATAAAATCTCGCCCGCGGGGACCGTAGCCATCGCTATCATCGCGTAAACGCGGCAGCTCGCCAGTGAGTAGTGAGAGATAACGCTCAACTGGCCATAATCCTTGTAACTGATTAATAAAGATTACACTGTCTGCGTTATTTCCTAACTGAGGAACGAATCCGGGATAACTTAACCAGCGTGGTGCATCGGGATTGTCCCCAGTCATACGGCGGAACGTCGCCATCGTGCGCCGCTGCATGGTGGGGTCCTGAACAACGATAGCCGTATGAACTCGTTCTACGGCCTGATTCAATAGCGCGATGCTAAAGCGTGCGTTTTCACCGCAGTTTGTTGACTGGTCTTCAATCCAGATTTTTTCATGCGGAATGTGCCAGAACTGATGAGCGATATCCGCCAGGATGGTCGCTTCTGCTCTGCCAGTGGTGCGGATAGTGTTGTAGTGCGGATGCTGTGCGATGGCGCTATACAAAAAAGTTGTCGAGTGACCGATACCACCACTAATCAGTAAAGGAATTTGCTGATCGCGGGCAATCTTACATGCCGCATCGATAGTCGGCATAACCGCATTGCCTGCAAGGATCACGCAATCGGCCTGATACGGCACCTCACCGGAGAAATCATCCTGCGCCAGCCACTGTCCGATAACATTTATGGCATCTATAGTTGCCGGCGAAAGCGTCGGAAACGGGGTAATGTTCATGGTTCCTCCTTATCGTTCCCTTAAGAATACTGCGTGAGATAATAGTGAGAAGCGGAGCACTCTGAAAGGAGGAAATCGTATGTCCTTAACCGCCACTCCGCAAGCCTGACATATCTTTTAAGGAAATGCTGTAGATAAACATTATTCATCTTGCAGCAGAGAATTGTATTTTTCTGAATTCCTGAATTTTTACCCTTACCGTTTTAGAATTAATAAAAAACCCGGCGCTAAATGCTTACCGGGTTTTTTCTTTATCAGGCAAATAGCAGGGTTAACCGCTAATCTGCTCCATCGCCTGCAAAATACGCTTATCTGAAATCGGATAAGGCGTACCAAGTTGTTGAGCGAAGTAACTAACGCGCAACTCTTCTATCATCCAACGGATCTCTTTCACGTCTTCATCCTCACGACGTGCGGGCGGCAGTTTGTTGATCCATTGCTGCCACGCCTGCTGGACGTTTTCGACTTTCAGCATCTGCGCACGGTCGCGATGTGGATCAACCGCCAGTTTTTCCAGCCGTTTTTCAATCGCCTGCAAATATCGCAGCGTGTCGCCCAGCCGTTTGAAGCCGTTACCAGTGACAAAACCGCGATATACCAACCCGCCCATCTGCGCTTTAATGTCAGAAAGCCCCAGCGCCATGGTCATATCCACCCGCCCTTTCAGACGTTTGTTGATATTGAACACTGCCGTAAGGATTTGCTCGACCTGCTTCGCAATATCCACCACCGTGTCGTTCAGTTCGGCACGCACTTTTTCATGCAGCGCAGCAAAGCCTTCTTCCGTCCAGACCGGGCCACCATTGGCGTCGATCAATTTATCCACACCGCAGGAGATACAGTCGTCGATCAGCTCCAGCACTTTGCCATACGGGTTAAAGTACAGTCCCAGCTTGGCTTTGTTCGGTAACTTTTCATGTAAATATTTGATTGGCGATGGAATATTCAGCAGCAGTAGACGGCGAAGACCGTTCCACATTGCCTGCTTTTGCTCCAGCGGGTTATCAAACAGTTTGATCGCCACACTGTCGCGCTCATCCACCAGCGCCGGCCACGCCTTCACTTTGTAGTTGCCACGCTTCTGTTCGTAGCTTTCCGGCAGCTGACCAAAACTCCAGATATGTAAGCCGCTCTGCTCGATACCGTCATCCGCCACCGCAGATAGCGTTTCCTGCACTTTGCCTTTCAGCGCATCTTTCAGATCTTGTAGCGAGCGCCCTTCTTTTAGCTTCTTGTTTTTGTCATCCACCACGCGGAAGGTAATTTTCAGGTGATCGGGCACCTGATCCCAGTGCCAGTCTTCGCGGTCAACGGTAACGCCGGTCATCCGCCGTAACTCGCGCTCAAGGCTGTCGAGCAACGGTAACTCCAGCGGTTTGACGCGGCCTAAAAACGCTTCGGCATAGTTTGGCGCGGGTACAAAATTACGGCGTACCGGTTTCGGCAACGATTTAATCAGAGCAATCACCAGTTCGCGGCGCAGACCGGGGATCTGCCATTCAAACCCGCTTTCCTCAACCTGGTTAAGTAACGGCAGCGGAATATGTACGGTCACACCGTCAGCATCCGCGCCGGGCTCAAACTGATAGCTCAAACGCAGCTTGAGATTGCCCTGATGCCAGAAGTTCGGGTAATCCAGCTTGCTGATTTTTTCTGCGCCCTCTTTGATCAACATGCTTTTTTCAAAGTTGAGCAAATCAGGCGTTTCGCGGCTGACTTTTTTCCACCAGCTATCGAAGTGGCGCGCAGAGATCACATCGTGGCTGATGCGCTGGTCGTAGAACTCAAACAACGTTTCGTCATCAACCAGAATATCGCGGCGACGTGATTTGTGTTCCAGCTCTTCCACTTCGGCCCGCAGTTTCAGGTTTTCACGGAAGAATGCGTGACGCGTCTGCCAGTCACCTTCCACCAGCGCATGGCGAATAAAGAGTTCACGACATAACGCCGGATCGATCTGGCTGTAGTTGACCTTGCGCGCGGCAACAATCGGCAAACCATAAACAGTGACTTTTTCCGTTGCCATCACCGCGCCCTGTGCCCGTTCCCAGTGCGGTTCGCTGTAGGTACGTTTAATCAAATGCTGAGCGACAGGCTCCACCCATTCCGGGTCGATACGCGCAGCAATGCGCCCCCACAGGCGGCTGGTTTCTACCAGTTCCGCCACCATTACCCATTTCGGCGGTTTTTTGAATAAACCAGAACCGGGGAAGATGGAGAAACGCGCGTTACGTGCGCCGGTATATTCTTGTTTATCGGCATCTTTCATGCCGATATGGGAAAGTAAACCCGTCAGCAACGCAATGTGAATTTCGCGATACTCCGCCGGTTCGCTGTTAACCGGAATGCCAAGTTCTTTCACCACCTGACGCAACTGGGTGTAGATATCCTGCCATTCGCGCACGCGCAGATAGTTGAGGTAATCGGTACGACACAGGCGACGGAAGGCGTTGGAAGAAAGCGCCTTTTGCTGCTCGCCAAGATAATTCCACAGATTTACAAACGCGAGGAAGTCGGATTCTTTGTCGTGGAAGCGACGATGTTTTTCGTCCGATGCCTGCTGTTTGTCCATCGGACGTTCGCGCGGATCCTGAATGGAGAGCGCGGACGTGATAATCATCGCCTCACGCACGCAGCCATGTTTTTGCGCTTCCAGCACCATACGCGCCAGACGTGGGTCGACAGGCAACTGCGAGAGCTGGCGACCGAGCGGCGTCAGTTTATAGGCGCTGGCCTGTTCATCCGTGGTGATCGCGCCCAGTTCTTCGAGCAGACGCACGCCATCCTGGATATTGCGTTTATCCGGTGCTTCGACAAACGGGAACGCAGCGATATCGCCCAGCCCCAGCGCGGTCATCTGCAAAATAACCGAGGCCAGGTTGGTACGCAGAATCTCCGGATCGGTAAACTCCGGGCGCGAGAGGAAATCGTCTTCGGAATAGAGACGAATACAGATCCCTTCGGACACACGACCACAGCGGCCTTTACGCTGATTGGCAGACGCCTGCGAAATGGGTTCAATCGGCAAACGCTGCACTTTGGTGCGATAGCTGTAGCGGCTGATACGCGCTGTACCGGGGTCGATGACGTATTTAATCCCCGGTACGGTCAGCGAGGTTTCCGCGACGTTGGTCGCCAGCACAATGCGCCGTCCGCTGTGCGACTGGAACACGCGGTTCTGTTCGCTGTTCGAAAGCCGCGCATAAAGCGGCAAGATTTCGGTATGGCGTAAGTTCAGCTTGTTCAGCGCATCGGCGGTATCGCGAATTTCCCGCTCACCACTCATAAAGATCAGAATGTCGCCAGGGCTTTCCTGGCTCAGTTCGTCTACGGCGTCAAAAATCGCCTGCAACTGATCGCGCTCGGTGTCATCGGCTTCTTCAACAATCGGTCGATAGCGCACTTCCACCGGATAGGTCCGACCGGAGACTTCGATAATCGGCGCATTATTAAAGTGGCGCGAAAAGCGTTCCGGGTCGATAGTCGCGGAAGTGATAATGATTTTTAGGTCAGGACGCCGCGGCAGCAACTCTTTCAAATAGCCGAGCAGAAAATCGATATTCAGGCTGCGTTCGTGCGCTTCGTCAATAATGATGGTGTCGTACTGCATCAGCAGGCGGTCTTGCTGGATCTCCGCCAGCAGGATACCGTCGGTCATCAGCTTGACCATCGTGTTATCACTTACGTGATCGCTGAAACGCACTTTGTAACCGATGCAACCGCCCGGCTCCGTTTTCAGCTCTTCCGCAATACGGTTCGCCACCGTTCTTGCCGCCAGGCGACGCGGCTGGGTATGGCCGATCAGCCCTTTAATCCCGCGCCCCAGCTCCATACAGATTTTCGGTAACTGAGTCGTTTTACCAGAACCCGTTTCCCCGGCGACGATCACCACCTGGTGATCACGAATCGCTTCGAGAATGTCCTGTTTTTTCTGACTAACCGGTAAATTGTCAGGATAAGTAATTTCCGGTCGTGCCGCTTCACGCAGCAGGACTTTCCCTGCCGCCTGGTCAATCTCTTTCGCCATCTCCTGGAAAATGGCCTGTTGTGCATCAGGATTTTTAACCTTCTTAACACCGTGCAGACGGCGAGAAAAACGCAGTCTGTCGCGCAGCATCAGCGAATCCAGCCGCTGCTGCAAGGCCGTAAAGGTCAATTTTTGTTGTTCTGTCATAACGTTAGTGGGCAGTAATCTGCCTGATTAATTTTCTTTTAAATGATAGATATAGAGTACCACATCGCGGCTTTCTATGCGTTGTTCAATAAATTCGAACATAGGCTTCGATTTATTGCGCTATCTCTGTGGCAGGATTGTGAATAAAGTGTCAACAAGCAACGGGGCATCGCCCATTCAAACATCTATAAGGAAACACCATGAGCAAGGTATTAGTTCTTAAATCCAGCATCCTGGCAGGGTACTCTCAGTCTAATCAGTTGTCCGATTATTTTGTTGAACAATGGCGCGAAAAGCACTCCGCTGATGAAATCACCGTTCGCGACCTGGCTGCAAATCCGATTCCGGTACTGGATGGCGAACTGGTTGGTGCACTGCGTCCGAGCGATGCGCCGCTGACTCCTCGTCAGCAAGAAGCTCTGGCGCTTTCCGATGAGTTGATTGCCGAGCTGAAAGCCCACGACGTTATCGTTATTGCGGCACCGATGTATAACTTCAATATCTCGACTCAGTTGAAAAACTATTTTGACCTGGTTGCACGCGCAGGCGTTACTTTCCGCTATACCGAGAACGGTCCGGAAGGTCTGGTAACGGGTAAAAAAGCCATCGTTATTACCAGCCGCGGCGGGATCCACAAAGATGGACCAACGGACCTGGTGACGCCGTATCTGTCCACGTTCCTCGGCTTTATCGGCATTACCGATGTGAATTTTGTCTTCGCCGAAGGGATCGCATACGGTCCGGAAATGGCAGCGAAAGCGCAGTCTGACGCGAAAGCAGCCATCGACAGCATTGTTGCTGCATAACCGGACACGATCTTGATGTGGACTGTAGTTCAGTCCACATCTCAATCCACTTACCTGTTTTCCCATAATTTCAACATCGCTTTGTGCTCTTCCTTAAGCACAATATGCGAGCGTCTGGCTCGAATAAAGCTAATCGCTTCATCAACGGTTTTACAGTGTCCGTAACATAACAGCCATGCCGCCACTACCAGCGCACTGCGCGATAATCCCAATGCGCAATGGACCAGAACGCTGCCTTGCTCTTCGCGTAATGTTTCCAGCATCGCCACGGCCTGTCGTAGCTCCCCCTCTTCCGGAACCACCAGATCCAGCATCGGTACACAGAAATAGAGTCGATCTTTTGTCGCTCGTCCGCGAGGGAATTCAAAGGTGACGTCCAGAACCGCATTCTGTGCCGGAATATGTCGTGGAAACGCCCCTAAATAAACACCAGCAGTCATTTTGCTCACCGGCTCCAGGCGACGACAAAACCAACGCATAGACAGCCACATCCCGATGCGGCAGGGCAATGTCAGCCAGTAAACGGCGGGCGGTAGTTTCCCCTGACTATCTTTCCCTGTTGTTATCGCGCCAAGCCCACCGTACCCACGGCCAATTATGAGTAGCGATAATACTGGCCAACATAACCAGACTGACCACCATAACTGAATCATCATCATTAGCTCCATCAATACAATGCACGAGCCCGCGCCTACGACATAGGGCAGTGCTATTTTGATTCGACGTTGATCAGGTTTCTGATAATTCCAACGACGGTCGACGGGCACCATCCAGTCAATCAACATACCTACCGCCAGCCCTGTGATGACATCAATAAAATGATGCTGCCAGGTCGTCAGCGTCGAAATGGCGATGAGTAAAAACCATCCGCCGCAGACTTTACGCCACCTCTCAGCCAGATGCTGACGAAAGTGACGCCAAAGTAGCCAGCAGAGAATAATATGCAGCGAAGGAGACTGGTTATAAGGCAGATCAAACAGTTCAAGTTGCGAAAATAGCCATCCCGTCACCCCACTCACTTCAGGACGGATAAAACTAAACTTCAGCGGATAGAGCAAAAAACCGCAGCAGGCCATTACCGTTGCCAGAATAAGCCGGTGGACAAGTCGGCGCTGTTCGAATGTCGTGCTACAAACGAACAGCGAAAATCCATATAAAAGATCCAGACTCCAGTAAGGAACAATAGTCCAGGGAAGAAAAGGGATCGCCGTTTCCCAACCGAATACCTGACTGGGGATATCATGGCTGTTAAGGTCCTGAACCGCGGTGAACTGATTAAGAGATCCATAGGTGAAGAAGAAAAACGGGGCCAGCAACAATAACCAGCCAGCGCCTTGTAGCAATACGTTCCGACGTTCAGTTATCACGACGCACCGCCATCGAAACCGTAAAAATACCCCACTCATCAATCCGTTGTGTGCATTTATCAAATCCGGCATCACGCACGAGTGAATCCATCTCCCCTTGCGAACGCACGCGCATTACCCACGGTTTACCATCTTTATGACTGGTTAACACCCCGGCAATCATCTCCAGTTGAGGGTGCCACGGCTGCCCGGTGTAGATGAGAATGCCGCCCGGTTCGATGGCATTGGCAAGACCTGCGAGTGAGTTTTTTACCTGCTCATTTTCGGGAAAAAGCTCATACAGGCCAGAGACAATCGCCAGCGTAGGCCGCGGAGTTAACGCGCTGAGTTCCTCCGGGTTAAACGCATCGCCCTGTTCAAAACGCACCCGCCCAGACATTCCCCGTTGAGCAATCATCTCTTGCCCCTGTGCAACATTTAACTCGCTGTAATCACGTAACAAAATATCGCTTACGGCAGGCTCGTTTGCCAGCGCATCCAGTACATAGCGCCCATGCCCTGCGGCAATGTCAACCACGCGGACGGCTAAACCTTTGGCGTGGAGATCGGCAACGGCTTGTTTAATCAGTATTTGTAAATGGGTTTTGCGCTGGCGAATACCGCGCCAGCCAACACTGTTCAGGTAGATTTTGTCGACTAAACGCCCGAATGCGTTACTACCTTGCGGTTGATTTTGATAGACATAATCCAGCGAACTGCCTGAATCAAAGCCGGTGCTCATTCCGAGATGCAGGCCCGAAGAGTGCGTCCCGAACAATTTCATCGCCTTTCGCATAAAGCGATACGCTAAATCAACCGGCGATAATGGCACGGGTCCACCAGAAAGTAGCCGCCATCGATCCGCTGATGGTCCTGTGCAGTCTTCATGCTGATAATCAAATTTTTGCGATTTGTTAGCATATAAACGACTAATAAAGCTTTGCATTTTTTCAAATGCCAGCGCCCTGTTCTCTTCACCCAACGTGTCGTGATAAAAGCCTGGCAGCAGATGCAGCTCTTTCAGAGGGCTACGTAATCTCTGATAAAAATCAATCTGCGGTTGGCGATGCACCACATAGTCATCGCCTGATATCAGAAGTTGCGTGGGGAGCGTAATCGCCGCCGCATCTCTAATAATACGTTCAGACGTTTTGTAGAGATCGAGCAAGATATTAACGGCAATCGCCCGTGTGATCAGCGGATCATTATTGAAACTCGCCCCCCGTTGCCGATCGTGGGTCAAATAGCGTCCTTTCACATAGGAATTAATAAAAAACAGACCACGCAGACGATGCCATAACGCCAGCGCAGGACGTGCCAGCGGCACATACAATTTAACCTTAAAGGCCGGAGAAGCCAGCACCAGCCCGCGAATTGCAGGTGCATAATCATGAATCCATGTGGCAACCAGCACTGCGCCGACGCTTTGCGCGATCACTACCACCTCTTCCAGTCCAACCTGGCTGTCGCTGGCAGCAAAACGGACAAATTCATCGACATCCCGCACTGAACGCGCAAGAGATGGGCTATAACCACGCGGCCCCGAACTTTTTCCATGCCCTCGGGCATCCCAGGCATAAAAAGCAGTATCTGGCATCGCCAGTTCATCAACGAGATGTTGTAGACGACCAGAATGTTCATGCCCGCGATGAAATAAGACGATGACCTTTTTCGCCCCGGGCTGTAAAGCGGGCCAGTGCCGATAAAACAACGCTGTATTATCACTGGTGGTAAAAAAATGTTCCCCAGGGATGCGTGAATTTTCCATTTTCTCTATTTTCCTTCAGTAACAGCAGTAGCGTATAAAATAAAAAAATACCGGAGCGGTGAAAATTAATGAGTCAATCCTGTCAAGGAGTCCGCCATGTCCTGGCAATAGTTTTCCGCTATCTTTAACACCAATATCTCGTTTGATGGCTGACATCACGACATCGCCGCAAAAACCACTAATACCAATTAACAAACCCGCTAATAATGCCTGTAATGTATTTAGCGGTGTCAGTAACGGTCCGATAATCAGTGACGCAATCATGATGGTGATGACGCCGCCCATCAGACCTTCCAATGTTTTTCCCGGGCTGACTTTAGGGACCACTTTTCTTCTGCCGCAGGATTTTCCCCATAAATACTGTGCAATATCGTTTGACTCGGTTAATGCCAAAAGAAATAACACCAGTAACGCCCCGCCCTGGATATTTGTGGTTGGCAACATTAATAACCAGGCGGCATGACTCAAGGCGAAAACGGTCATTATCCAGCCCCAAAAAATGGCGCTCACGGTATGCAGAAAACCAGAGGGGTCACCCACTAAAACTTGCCCGGTGGCTAATATCAGAAACCCAGCCAAAGGTATAAATAACAGAAACAGCTCAAAGCAATTAAAACCGATAAGCAAATAGTTAAGAGGAATACCCCAATATAACCAACGCGGAAAATGTACAGATATAAGCGTACAATATTCTTTCAATGCCAGAAAACTTATCAGCGCAAAAAACGTCAACGTCATCCAGCGTGGACCTGAAATCACCATTGAAAAACAAATGACGATGCCCCACCAGGTACGAATACGTAATGTAACCTCACCCCCTTATCTCTCCGGTAACCGCCATAGCAGAAAACGGTTTATCAGCGTTGCTAAAATTAACAACGCGAAAAGTGTTGCCAGAGATTTTTCCAGCATTATATTTCAGCGCTCATAAGAAGCACACTCCGACAACGATTAATCGCAGTCCAGAGAAGCAGAATTGAAGCAATGCTCCATAAAAGATTATTCCACTGCATCCACTGTGGATAAATGGCAACGGCCAGACCCCACAGACCAAATATTAACGCGCGATCGCTTTTGCCAAATGGACCGGCATAACTGCGAACACCGTTAATCGTCTGCGCGAGTAAACCGCAAAACTCGGTCAATATGGTGCAAAATAACATGAGTATCACGAGTGATGCGTTACTTTCCGGTAAAAATAAAAATGTTAAATAGAGCGCAATATCGGAAATAACATCACCAGTCTCATTCAAAATTGCCCCAAGCCGTGTTTGCTGATTGCACTCACGCGCCAACATGCCATCCAGCGCATTGAGCGCCATACGGATAAAAAGCACGATGGGCAATAGCATAAAGAGGATGGGTTATGCCACCAACATCAACAGCAATCCGGTAAGAAGAGAAAGCGCCAGTGCAGCAAGAGTGATGTGATTCGCTGTAACGTGGTGCTTGTAAAGCCAAAACATCGTCGGCCTTAACAGCGACTGAAAGAGCGGTTTTATCTGGTAGAGCGTCATTATCAATCCTTGATAATTCGGTTTGCGCTATGGTGCATCAATTCCCCTGACGGAGATATCGCAACACGCCGCTTCATTAAAAATTCAGAATATATCAAGGTATTGGGGACTCACTGTCAGGAATAATTATCCCCAATTAATCAAAGGGTTAAGAAATATTACGTTGTGGATCAATACAACTCATCAAGTTTTCTCATCGCTTGTTCCCGTATTGCGCGCGTCTTACCGTTAAGCGCCAGCTGGCGGACTAAATCCAGTTCAGGGTTAACAAGCTCTAACGCCAGCAAAGGATCACGTTTCAGCCTCGCCTTTAATACATCAACTGGAAAACGGGGATTATTCATCGCCACAATCCACCACTCGGGATCAATTTCTGCCGCCAGTACTGCAGGCGGTGTGTGGCGGTTGTTAAGTGCGCCGAACTTGAAAAATGTGAGATTGCTTTTCGCCAGTGTACTCCACCATATACGATCCGGTTGTTTTGCCAGTACATCCAGTTGTGCTAACGCATCGGGGTCGAGTGCATAATAGACGCGTAATGCTTCATCAACCTGCGCACGGGAGCTGTTTTCCTGCCTCAGAAAAAACTTCGCCCAAATATCATTGCGTGGCGTATTTTGCTGTAATTCCTTGAGGACAACAGCGGGTAAATTATCCCAACTAACTAATGCACTCTCTAAAAAGTCCCAGTCTTCCAAACGTATCAGGGCTGTGGCATTTAATAGCATCTGATCATCAACTTCACCGTGGCTGATAAGCTCAGACAAAATCATATCAGCGCTGGTTTCATACGCAGCTGAATCTGCTTTCGGATTATTTTTCCGATGCGATAAAGCACGTTGCCAAATTTTTTGTTTCATCGACGTGCTCAGATACTGATTTTTCGCCAGATTACTCCACCCCTCAGGATCGTTGAAACGTGTCAATAACCGTTGTAGAGCAGCGTCAGAGTGAATTACCTGCATATCCCGACAGCAAAAGTAGGCAGGGGATTTTTTCTCCATCCTTTTAACAAAATTAAACTGTAAGTTATCTGGCAATGCTAAAAATAACACACGTATTAGATCATCGTCATTCTCGAATTTTTGGTATAAATAGGCTGCAACTTTGTCACTCTCTTGTGGCGTCATCCGCAATAATTGACCATGGTGTTTCATCTCTGCCAGCTTGAACGCTAAGCTTGTGACAACATTGTTTGATGAATCGTTCGCCAACTGCATTGCCTGATTGTAGGTGAGTTGTCCTCCAGCACCGACCTGACGAATAGAGGAATCATCACTGCGGATATAGCCATCAATAATGGATTCAGGCAATAACCACGCATCTTTATAAAGCTCCTGAATGATCATATCCCAATCTCTTTTCGCCAGAGTCATTACGATATCCAGAGGGAGATTTTCACGTAGCGCAAGATTCAACGGACCGACACCATCAGGTAGACGACTCATTCGCGTCATTATTTCGACAGAGAGCGGTTCACGGTCGAGCAACCCCAGAACAACAGGCTGGTAACCCAATTGCTGATCGGTCAACTCCAGAATCTCATTGTCAGGCATATATCTCGCCATACTTTCAATCGTTTGTTCATCATTGCTATTAATAAGTTGTTTGCGTAGGTTAGCTGAAATTCCTTTAAGCCTTGGGAGAGTTCGGATTATGGCAAGATCAAATGTCGCAATATCTCGTCCTTCAAATGCAGCAACGTTGCCTTCATCCAGCATTTGCAATTCCTGCACTAACTCAGGAGAAGGCTTAGGGCGAAACAGCGCTTCTTTTTTCATCTGATTACAGACATTCCCTGCCATGCGAATATTGCTTCGCTTAAAAATTTCTTTCAGAGCATCTTCATCATTTATTAGACCCCAATAATATGCATCAGGATTTATTATCATCAGCGCTTTTTTGACATTTTCAGTGTCATTTTTGTCACTCGCACGGACCATGAATTCACTATTTGGGTGATGCTGCCAACTTGCTGATTTAGTGTATGATGGTGTTTTTGAGGTGCTCCAGTGGCTTCTGTTTCTATCAGCTGTCCCTCCTGTTCAGCTACTGACGGG
>OAWV01000661.1_pt1 | contig 24363 bp, 21 predicted proteins | sample 1495551 | NCBI WGS metagenome assembly OAWV01 (sample SAMEA2580245, study PRJEB22360) | human gut metagenome | biome: human gut; feature: human-associated habitat; material: faeces | place: Denmark | collected 2008/2010 | reverse complement strand
CCGGACCTGACCGGGTCCGGCGGCTTTTTTACGGAATGCTTGCGCTTTAGGCCGGAATATGGTATCCTAAACTGTAAAAATATCGCCGGGCCTATGGGCATGGCGTGAGAGAAAACGAGAGAAAGAAGGCAAGATGATGTCCCATCAGACCGTGATTGTCCTGGATTTCGGCGGCCAGTACAACCAGCTCATCGCCCGCCGGGTGCGCGAGTGCGGCGTCTATTGCGAGGTCAAGCCCTACACGACCCCGCTGGAGAAACTCCGCGCTATGGAGCCCATCGGCTTCATCTTCACCGGCGGCCCCAACTCCGTCTATGAGGCGGGCGCGCCCAAGGCCGACCCGGCCATCTTTGAGCTGGGCGTGCCGGTGCTGGGCATCTGCTATGGCTGCCAGTTCATGGCCCACACCCTGGGCGGCCAGGTGACCGAGGCCCACGAGGACACCGCCCGGGAGTACGGCAAGACCGAGACCTATTACGACACCGCCTGCAAGCTCTTCAAAGGCCTGCCGGAGCGGGGCATCTCCTGGATGAGCCACGGGGACTACATGGCCAAGGTGCCCGAGGGCTTCGCCCTCACCGCCCACTCCGACGCCTGCCCCAACGTGGCCATTGCCGACGAGAAGCGGGGCTTCTACGGGGTGCAGTACCACCCGGAGGTCAATCACACCGAGCACGGCGTGGACATGATCCGCAACTTCCTCTATGAGGTCTGCGGCGCCAAGGGCGACTGGACCATGGGCGACTACAAGGAGAGCTCAATCAAGGCCATCCGGGAGAAGGTGGGCGGCGGCAAGGTGCTGCTGGCCCTGTCCGGCGGCGTGGATTCCTCCGTGGCCGCCGCACTGCTGGCCGAGGCGGTGGGCAGCCAGCTCACCTGTGTGTTCGTGGACCACGGCCTGATGCGCAAGAACGAGGGCGACGAGGTGGAGACCGCCTTCTCCAAGTGGGACATCCACTTCGTCCGGGTGGACGCTGAGGCCCGCTTCCTGGAGAAGCTCTCCGGCGTCAGCGAGCCGGAGCGCAAGCGCAAAATCATCGGCGAGGAGTTCATCCGCGTCTTTGAGGAGGAGGCCAAGAAGATCGGCCGGGTGGACTATCTGGTGCAGGGCACCATCTACCCCGACGTGATCGAGTCCGGCGCCGGCGACGCCGCCGGGATCAAGAGCCACCACAACGTGGGCGGCCTGCCCGACTATGTGGACTTCAAGGAGATCATCGAGCCCCTGCGCCTGCTCTTCAAGGACGAGGTGCGGCAGTTAGGCCGCGAGCTGGGCCTGCCTGAATACCTAGTCATGCGCCAGCCCTTCCCCGGTCCCGGCCTGGCCATCCGGGTCATCGGCGATCTGACCAAGGAGAAGCTGGACACCCTCCGGGATGCCGACGCCATCTACCGGGAGGAGATCGCCGCCGCCGGCGAGGACAAGAACATCAACCAGTACTTTGCCGTCCTCACCAATACCCGCTCCGTGGGCGTCATGGGCGACGGCCGCACCTACGATTACACCCTGGCGCTCCGCGCCGTCACCACCAGCGACTTCATGACTGCCGACTGGGCCCGCATCCCCTACGATGTGCTAGACAAGATCTCCACCCGCATCGTCAACGAGGTGAAGGGCATCAATCGTATCGTCTACGATATCACCTCCAAGCCCCCCGCCACCATCGAGTGGGAATAAGCAAAAAGTGGATATGAGGGCCCGCAAACCCTTGAAAATACTGGCTTTTTGATTTTCAAATTCCCCATTTGATAGCAGATTGATAGCACTCGCTAAATCCCGATTTATTGAGTTTGAAAAGAAAAATCGGGTGGCTTGCGAGTAGCCTGAAAATCCTCATCTTTTTATTCATAAGTAAAAGGTCTAACTGATTTTTGCTGATCAGTTAGACCTTTTTTATTTTGCTCTCATTTATCTGAATTTTCTGATTTTGTGCAACAAACGGCCTTTCCCGTGGCCTACAAGTGAGAGGGTCAGATCAGGCCCTCCGGCGGCACCTTGGCGCGGATCTGGCTGCTGTCGTACTCCGGGTAGTGGTAACGCCAGCGGTCGTACTCCTCCTGGGATATCTCACCGGCCTCCAGTCTGGCTGCCTGTTCCCGCCAGGCCCAGAGCATTTCGTGCAGCCGGGCAGCATCCTTGTTTTTGCGGAAATCCACCTGCAAGACAAGCTCACCGTCCTGTTCCGTGATCTTCAAACCGTAGTTATCCTCCAGGGTAAACAAGGTGTGCATGAGCCCCACATAGGAGTCTATATCCGGGACAGAGAGTGCATGGGGCGAGACATCCAGTACCTGGGCCAGGGCAGCAGTTAGGTCCGCCTTAGGGGTTCTTGATCCTGTTTCGTACTGTGCCAGGCGCACATCAGCAGACTTCTCCGGGAAGCCTAGCGCCATGCCGAGATATTTCTGAGTCATCCCCCGCAGGAGACGGAAAAAGTGAATCCGTTCGCCAATCGCCATACATCCAGCTCCCATCTATGGTTGTTCTTATAGGAAACATAGCATATTTGCTTAGTTTTGTCAAGATAATCTAAGCAAATTTATTTAATAATATTTCTTTCAAAAGGCTTGAACTAAGCTTATATGTATAGTATTATAAGGATACTAAGCGAATAAGCTTAGATAATATAGCGCATCAAATGGCCCGTCAGATTTATGGTTGCGAAACCGATAAAAAGTGGCGGACATAAGTAAGGAGGCATTTATGAAACACAACACTTTTAGGCAGCAGTCGCCGACAACGAAGAAAGGAAGGTATTTATCATGGCAAACCAGATTTTTATGCGCGTCAATGAAGTGGCCGAGGAACTGGGGGTATCCGTGCCCTATGCCTACAAGCTCATCCGGCAGATGAACGAAGAACTGGCGAAAACCGGCTGCATCACCATTTCCGGGCGGATCGACCGCAAGTTCTTCCACGAAAAGTTTTACGGCACGAGAACTGAAACGACTAGAAAGGGGGAGTAATTATGGCAGCGTTTAAGAACAAGGACAACGGCACCTGGTATGTGCAGTTCCGCTACACCGACTGGAAGGGTGAGCGCCAGCAGAAACTCAAGCGTGGTTTTGCCACCAAACGAGAAGCGCTGGAATGGGAACGGGAGTTCCTGATGGAGAAGCAGGCCGATGTGAACATGACCTTTGAGAGCTTCGTTGCTCTCTATGAGAGGGACATTAAGCCCAAGTTGAAGCTCAACACCTGGCTCACCAAGGAGAGCATCATCAAAAAGAAGATCCTGCCCTATTTTGCCAAGCGGAAGCTGTCGGAGATCACGGCCAAGGACATTATGCGCTGGCAGAACGAGATCCGGGAAATGCGGGACTGCCACGGCAAACCGCTGTCCAAGACCTATTTGAAAACGGTCCACAATCAAGAGTTACTATGTAAAGGGTGGTTTCTGCCATCTAATACATATGACTGCGGCTCATTTGTGGTGAATTGAAAAGCAGTTATAGGAAAGGAGTTAAAATATCCCAATAACTGCCGAAACCAAAACACACAAAGGAGGTCGTCATGAAATCTATCTTTGAAGAAATGGGCGGCATATACCGTCAGGAGGGGGATTATCTTATCCCAAGCATAAAACTTCCAGAGCAGGAGGAGTATCAGCTCGGCAAATATGGCCGAATGCGGCGAAACTTTTTGAAAGAGCATCATCCTGCCCGTTACTCAGATCTCATAGTGGAAGGACAGCTCTGGAATCACCTGGCCGAGATCGACAAGCTCTGCAATGCCCGCATAGAAGTGATGATAGCTGCTATGAAAAAACAGGAAGGTGTCACAGAAGTTCTGAAAGCGGCAGACCAGATGGAATGGGTGCGCCGCATGAACAGCATCCATAACCGGGCAGAAGAAATCGTGCTGTATGAGCTGGTATATGAAGTATAACATAAAATAGACGAGGGGACGCTTTTGGCAGCAATCAGCTGCGGCAAGCGCCCCCCTTTTTTATTATTTCTCGTCTCTATCCCGGTTCTTTGCCCGATTCTTATACACATTATGTTGGTTTTTGCACTGTGGGCTGCAAAATACATTATTGGCTCGGCTGGCGACAAAAGCCTTCTGGCAGTGTTCGCAGAGCCGCAGCGGTTTTTCCTCATCAGTCAGCATAAAGCTGAACATGAGCTGAATTGCCGTTAGAAGCGAGTGAAAGTCCCAGACAATCGTGGGGCTGGTTACGGGCTTGTCAAACAGGGCAATATGATAAGTCGGTGCAATTCCGCCAAAAGCAGCCATGCCCATACGATAGGTGTTTCTGGATTCTTCATCCAGCTGGTCGTAGTCGTGGTAAAACAAAAAGCTGCTGGTCAGTGTAAATGCCCAATCCTTGAATTGCTGCACGATCCATTCATAAGGTTCCGCATACTGACGCTGAAACTGCATATTCATCGCCATAGGCTGCTCGGTAAAGGTCATAGCAAGCGCCATCATCGCTCTGTCCTGATTGATGTTCCAACTTGACTGAATGCCTTCTTTTACCACATCTAATTTTTCAAAAGGATAGAATAAAGACAAAAATGCTTCTGTCTGCATGGATTCTGCTTTTATAAATCTGTTTTTCGGGAGATAAACTGCCTCATAGTCCATAAAGGACGGCGTGGTAGGCAGTGCGGTCATCAGCCCCAGCAGCCCATACTGATGAACAAATTCCAGTACAGCCTGCTCAATAACCGCCTCACTTTTCCGGCCCATACAGAGCATCCCGACATTGAGAGCATCCACAACCAGTTTTTCGGAATCCTTTAGAGGATCGTAAACTTTCGGTTTTGCCGCAGAAGCGGCCATGATATATCGTCTGCCATTCTTTCCGGTCTTTATCTCATACTGATTGTACCGCACCCAATAGGAGCTGGCGTGTGCAAATAGATTCTGCATGTCTTCACCTCCATGTGTAATCTGATATATTATAATCCTATTACAAGTATAAAATCATTTTTCGGATTCTGTCAAGCCGCTCTTTTTACGGGGCGGCGTTTTATTTTCTCGTTTGACCTTTGCCGCACTCTTTCCGCTCTGCTCTAAGCTTGCGGCATACAGAGCAACAAATTCTTTCTCTCGCAAGGTCAAGCTGTTCTTCCGCAAAAGATGTTCATATAGCTGATGCTGTAATTTTCGTGTGTAAGTATCCCGCAGCTTGCGGATGTTTCGGTCAGACTGCCCCCGCATGACTGCCACTTTAACAGTGCTGTAAAGCTGCAGGGAGAGAAAGTACAGCACTTCCTTATGTTCGTCCTTCAGCCGTTCCACAATTTTGGAGAGAAAGGGATCAGCAGTCAGCTGGTGCATCTCATAAGGACAGTCAAAGATCAAGTCCAGAAAACTGCCTTTGCCCAGAAGCTGCTGTTCCGGCGTATTCAGCCACTCAGGGAAAACCAATCCATAGTTTGCCTTCTTATACTCCAGCGGCACATCTCCACGAAGATTTTCGTGATACCGCTCTCTGCGTTCACGGTTGCGATCCAATCGGTCCATTTCCCCAATAACCACAGAAAAATCTGTCTCTGTTCTTGCAGCTAAGCTGATGCGCTCCACAGCTGTTTCATCCATCTGCTGTCGGAGTGTATTCAGGCTGATGGGAGATTCGGCTGAATCAGCATCTTCTGGAATATCATTCTCTGCTTCTAAAGGATGCTCGTCCTGCTCCAGCTCACTTTCCAAAGCAGCGTTCCGTTCTTCTGCCAGAGCTTCTTCCAGTTCTTCATCGCAGACAGGTGTGTCCTCGTCCTGGTTCCAGTCGGCAAAGTCAAGGATAGATTCTGTCCAGGGGATTTCTTCTGCATTTTCTTCGCTTTCTTCTTCCAACCACAGATCATTCTGTTCTTCGTCCATGACTTCGCCTCCCTTCTGATTCCTATTTTATCTCAAAAACTTGTGCTGTCTATAATTTATTTTTTAATTTTTGAAAAACAGTTCCGATTTACACCGCTGTTTTCTCCTATCAGTGAGGAGGTAATCTGAAAATAATTATTTCGATTACACTTTATGAAAGAAAGGAGAAAACAATGATGTCAAACCAAAACAGGGAGCTGACTTCAAAAGAGAAACGCTCCATCAAAAAGCTGGTCACAAGGCTTTGCGCCAACTATGACAGCGAGTACGGGTGCTTGCCGCTGGACTGTGATTGTCCCATGTTCGGCATCTGCTACACAAACAGTGCTATGTGCCGCTACTTTCGGGGATCGGTTCTGCCCAATGACCCGGAGCTGCAAGCATCACTGGAAAGCCAGCCTGTCCGCACCTGTCAGTATTGCGGCCAGAAATTTCCGGCTGACGGGAAGCGGGTGTACTGCTCCCCGCAGTGTGCGGAGTCTGCCCGCCGTCAGCAGAATGCAGCGAGAGTACGGAAATTCAGAAACAAGAGAAAGTAACCATTTGCCCCTCCGAAACCCTGATGGCACAAGGGTTTTCGGAGGGCATTTTGCGTTTGGAAGGGAGTTCTATCAAAACCATGAAAACAGCTAAGAAAAGCGTTACACAGCAGGAATACAGAGCTGAAAACTTGCCGGAGGATATTGCCTATGGGAAATGAAAAGGAAAAGCAGTGCTTTTATATGATAAACCGCCGTATCGGTTCCACCATCTATCGGGTGAGAGTATACGGCAGTGAAACAGCAACAGAAACGATGGAAGATAAAATTTTAAGACTGATTCAAAACGAGGCTGCAAATCCTTGTGGTTCTTGTGGTATAATGGAATCACCACAAATGAGCCGTCAGTCTGAAAGGAGCGCATCATGAGCGTAAAACAGACTGAAGGAAAAATCACAGCTCTTTATGAGCGTCTGTCCCGTGACGATGAACAGGTTGGGGACAGCAACTCGATCGTGAATCAGAAAAAATATCTGGAAAGCTATGCTCAGCAGCAAGGTTTCCAGAATTGCGTCCACTATACGGACGATGGCTATTCCGGCGGCAATTTTGACCGGCCTGCATGGAAACGTCTGATGAACGATATTGAGGAAGGTCGGGTCAGCACCGTACTTGCGAAGGATATGTCCCGCATTGGCCGTGACTATCTGCAAACCGGCTTTTATACGGAGGTGTTCTTCCGTCAGCATGGTATCCGGTTTATTGCAATTGCGAATAATGTGGACAGCAGCGACCAGAACAGCAACGAATTTGCTCCGTTTCTCAATATTATGAACGAATGGTATCTTCGGGATTTGAGCCGAAAACAGCGCACAGCGATTCGGATTAAAGGTGAATCTGGCAAGCCGACCACAAACATCGCCATCTATGGCTACAAAAAAGATCCCAAGGATAAATTCCACTGGCTGATCGACGAGGAAGCCGCTGCGGTTGTCCGCAGAATTTTCCGTCTGAATGTTGAAGGCCACGGCCCCTATGAAATCGCCCGGATATTATACGAAGATCAGGTGGAAACTCCCTGTGTCTATCTGGGTAAGCGTGGTATCGGTTTTTGGAAAAGTAAAAAGGAATTCCCGAACCCGTATAATTGGGATGGCAATGTTGTAAGCCAGATCCTTGCAAAACCGGAGTATATCGGACATACTGTGAATTTTCGTTCTCACAAGGAATCCTATAAGGATAAGGTAAGTGTCCGTAATCCGCAGGAGGAATGGCTGATTTTTGAAAACACCCATGAAGCAATTATTGACAAAGAGACATGGGAGCTGGTACAGAAGCTGAGGAAAACACCAAGGCGTCGGGAGAATTATGGGGAATCCAATCCGCTGACCGGGCTTGTGTTCTGTGCTGATTGCGGGGCGAAGATGTATAATCACCGTTTCCAGGGTGATTTGGAACATGGAAATTACCCTTTTGATTCTTACGAATGTTCTGCTTATAAACTTGCCTCCAGAAACAGAATGGATGTATGCTCCAGCCACTATATTTCAACCAAGGCCATTCGGACTTTGCTCCTGGAAACAATACAGGCAGCCAGCACCTATGCCATCACCAACCAGAAAGAATTTTTGGAAAAGGTGAGAGCAGCATCTGCACTCCGACAGAAAGAAGCTGTAAAGGATACGAAGCGGAAGCTCAATAAGGACCGGAAACGGGCAGATGAACTGGATGTCATCATCAAAAAGCTCTACGAGTCTTTTGCGGTTGGGCGAATTTCCGATGAACGCTTTGATAGTCTGCTGGCGGAGTATGAAGGAGAGCAAAAAGCTTTACGCTCAGAGATTGCAGAGTTTGAAAAACAGGTAGCGGCCTTTGAAGAAAACACCGCAAATGCCGAACAATTCCTTGCACTGGCGAAAAAGTACACGGACTTTTCGGAATTGACCACACCAATGATCAATGAGTTTGTAGACAAAATCCTTGTCCATGCTCCGGAAAAGGTGGATGGGGATCGAGTGCAGGAAGTGGAGATCTATCTAAACTTTATTGGATACTTTGCGGCACCTGTGCCGGAACTGACACCGGAGGAAGAAAAGCGACAGGAATACCTGCGTAAGCATCGCATGCAAAGCAGAGAACGGTACAAAGCACTGAAGGATGGCACCCGGAAAGTAGGTGAACCGTTTCAGATTGTGTGTAAGTGCTGCGGGAAGACCTTTGAATCAAAAATGTCCAATGCGATGTTCTGCGATCAAAATTGTCGCTCTAAATATTACCGGCAGGAAGCGGCGAAAAAAAGAAAACGAGAATGCACTTGTGGAAACTGCGGAACTGTCTTTATTACAGACAGAAACGGCGTGAAATACTGCTGTGAGGATTGCATGAAAGAAGCAGCCTATAAAAGACAGAAGGAGCGCAGAGCGGCAAAGAAAAACGAACAGAAAAGTATAGAAGCATCCGCCATTAAAGAGTCGGATCAAAAAGGGAAAACAGCATAAGGATCAGCACCGAGGCGGCTTGTGAGAATAAAATCTCATAAGCCGCCTTTTTTGCATTTTCAGCCGGATACGGCAGAAAGGGAAAATCTATGACGGAACACGAAAAGAAGTTATTACAGGCTAAGCACCGTTTAGAGGAAGCTCAGGCACGGGATCGAGTGAAAGAACGTAAAGCCCGAACACGTAGGCTCATCCAGGAAGGGGCGATTTTAGAGAAAGCTTTGCCGCAGGTGCAGAGGATGACTTTGGAGCAGCTGGAGGATTTTCTATGGGAAGTATTCAAATCAGTTCGATGAGCTGGGAGCGTTCCGGGAAACCGGGGCGCTTCTCTTTTTTCCCGAAGGGGCGCACTTACTCACCACCCCGAAGGGGCGGTGGTATTTCCTGCGGAAATCGTGCGCTCTCCGAGGGGGATTGCGGCGTCTGCGGACGCCGCTGGACAAGGTTGCATTTCTGTCAAACTGCCAGCCTTGTCCATGCAGTCGGCAAGGGGGTTCCGTTTTGTAAGCCCCCTATTTATGGGGTGGTATATTGCCACCCCATCTCGCCGCCTGCATGTGTCAACCTGCCACCGGCAGCTTGACACAGATACAGGGGTGTAACGAATCGTTCCGCCCCTGCTGGAGGTACGTCGCATTTCACGACGTACCTGTTGGAATCAGGTGCGGAAGAAGGGCTACTGCATTTCACAGTAACCCTTCGGAAAGGATGGTAGACAATGGCAATTTATCATTTAGAGGCCAAAATGGTCAGCCGTGGAGCCGGACGCTCTGCCGTGGCTGCTGCGGCCTATCTGAGCTGTTCTCGGTTGCTCAATGAGTACGACGGAGTGCAGCATGACTATACCCGCAAACAGGGCCTTGTGTGGCAGCAGGTTTTTCTGCCGGTTGCCGCTCCCACAGAGTGGCAGAATCGAGAAATATTGTGGAATGCTGTGGAGGAAAACGAAAAAACAAAGGACAGCCGCCTGGCCCGTGAATTTGTGGTTGCTCTGCCGATTGAGCTGAGTAAAGCACAGTGGGAAAGGCTGCTGTCTGATTTTGTTTCTGATACCTTTGTATCTGATGGAATGTGTGCGGATGTGGCGATTCATGATCCATACCCTCCCGGTCACAATCCCCACGCTCACATCCTGCTGACGGTGCGCCCGCTGGATGAAAAGGGAAAATGGCAGTACAAGACCGAGAAAGAATATCTCTGTGTCAAGAACGGCAAGGAACAGGGCTTCACTGCCGCCGAGTTTAAACAGGCACAGGCCGATGGATGGGAAAAGCAGTACCAGTACAAGGTGGGCAAAAAGAAGGTGTATATGGTCCCTTCATCAGCACAGGCGCAGGGCTATGAAAGGGTGTCCAAGTACCCCAAAAGCACCAAATACGGCAGACAAAATCCAATCTCTGAGCGTTGGAACAGCGAAGAGCAGCTCGTCTTTTGGCGTAAGGCATGGGCAGATGTAACCAATCTTCATTTGGAACGTGCCGGACAGGAAGAACGTATCGATCATCGCAGCCATGCAGAACGAGGGCTTGAGGAGCAGCCCACCATTCATGAAGGTGTAATCGCAAGAGCACTGGAGAAAAAGGGGATCGTCTCTGATCGCTGTGAGCTGAACCGTCAGATCAAGGCGGACAATGCCCTGTTGCGGGAGTTAAAAGCGCAGATGAAGAAGATGGCACAGGCTGTCAAAAACAGTTTGCCTGCTATTGCGGAAGCTATGGAAACATTGCGTGCCAATATGATCGTATTTCGGTATCAGCTCCGTCATATCAGCCGGGGTAAGTACAAACTGAGTCAATATCTGGATGCTGCAAAGCCTACCTTTGCGGAGTATCTGGCGTTAGTGCAGAAAATCAAAACTGCCGCAAAGGAACGAAAAATCATGCTGACAGAGAAGAAAGAAATTTCTTTCTGGAATGCCTCAAAGCATAAGGAGCTATCTGCTAAAATTGCAAAGCTGACCGAGGATATTGAGGAACTGAAATCCGAAAAGGCTGTATTGCTTAATCAGCTGGACTGTGCGGATGATAGTGGAATTGCTGCTATCAAAAAGGACATTGCTGACGCAGAAGCCAGTCTTTCCAAGTTGGAACAGCAGGAAAAAAAGTATTCTGCCCAGCTGGAGGCAGCTCTTAACGAGTACACTAATCTCAAAGTGCGAGGTGCAGACTTTGATGCAACAGAACTGTATGCACAGAGAATGATTTTGAGAGCAGATATAATGGCCGCTGTGGTTGACCATGTCCAAGCTGCTTATGGTGAAAAATATGATTCTGTGATGATGTTTAACAGCAAACGGGATGTGTCAGCTCTGCTTCACGACGAAGATAAATGTCGTGCTTATGAGCAGAAATCGTCACAGAAAAAGCAGCAGGAACATGGCAGTGAACAAAAGGAGAAATACAAACACCCTGAGCAGGAACGATAATTTTGCTTCTGTACGTATTGGCAGACTTTAGATTGGAATACCAGAAAAAACAGACCGTTGATCTTCACCTTTATATGAAAGATCAGCGGTCTGCTTTATTCGAATTTTCAAAAAAGAGATGGGTATATGAAGAATAAAAGGTTCTGACAGCTCAGCTTTGGGGAAGCATAGGGAGAATTTAAGCTTTCAGAGAAATAGCGCTAAAACAATAATATTTCAATACGTTAAATTGATTTTATTCGTAGTTTGGTATATAATATATTTTGTATATTTTTGTTAAAGTAACAGCTTTTACGGGAGATCCAGAGCATATTTAGGAGGCCTTATGATGGAGTATTGTTCAATTCGACAGATTTCCGAGAAATGGGGAATTTCTGTTCGTCGGATACAGGTACTTTGTGTTGAAAATCGTATTCCCGGTGCTGTTAAAATAGGATATTCATGGGTAATTCCTGCGGATGCTGAAAAACCCAAAGATGCCAGAGTGAAGTCTGGAAAGTATATAAAAAGCGGTACATGGCCCAATTGACAGAGGAGGTATAGTGTGGCGGATAAAATTGAATCCATTCCAGAAGCACGATTGCTGCTGGCCTCCCTGCGTTCTGTAGGGTATAACGAGGAAACTGCGATTGCGGATATTGTGGACAACTGTATTTCAGCTCAGGCCCATAAAATCAACATCCAATTTGACTGGGAGAAGAAACGAATTGTCATTGCTGATGATGGTTTTGGTATGAGTGAAAAGGACCTAATTGAGAATATGCGTATAGGGTCTTCTGATCCCAGCAAAATCCGAGCCAAAGATGATTTGGGACGATTTGGTATGGGTATGAAGACAGCAGCATTTTCTCTGGGGAAAAAGCTAACAGTTGTAACAAAGTCGAATTTTGCTGTAAGCAATGCATCTTGGGATCTGGACCAGATTCCGGAGATTGGCTGGAACTTGATTATCCGAGACGAAAGCGAAATTTCTGAATTTTCATCTCAGATGGGTGAGCAGGGTACGATTGTAATTATTGAAAACCTTGATCGAGTGATTGATATCGACGACGAAAAAAAAGCCCAGAATAAATTTTATAGGATTGCAAGCAAAACGGAAAAACATTTGGCACTTACATTCCATCGATTTATTGAAGAAGATAATCTCATTCTGGAATTAAATGGCACTCCAATTAAAGCATGGAATCCATTTATTTTAGAAAATAGTGCAACTCAGGAACTGCCGGAAGAATCAATTTTCTCAGATAATGGCTGTGCAGAGGTGACGATTCAGCCTTACGTTCTGCCACATAAAACGAAATTTGCAACCGATGATGATTATCAGGCAGCAGGCGGACCCAAAGGATGGAATTATCACCAGGGTATTTATGTTTACAGAAACAGACGCCTGATTATCTGCGGAACATGGTTTGACTACATAAAGAAAGAACCCGCATACAATTTGGCCCGCATTAAGATTGATATTACATCAGCCAGTGATGAGGACTGGAAAATTGATATTAAGAAGTCAACAGCTTCTCTGCCCAGTTATGTCAGGGAATCAGTTGAAAGAGAGATTGATCTTTGTACTGAAACTTCAGCTCGTGTATATAATTCACGTGGCAGTTACTCGAAGTCTAATGTCAGTACTCCCAACCTGGATTATGTATGGGAGCAGCGAAAAAAGAATGGTCGATATTCGTTTCATATTAACAGAAAACATTCTCTGCTGAATAATATCAAGAAGCAGTTGGACGACCAGGGTAAATCAACTTTATCAGCATATCTCGCTCTGGTTGAGAATTTCGCACCGTTTATGCAGTCCGGAGTAACAGATTCTCTGCAGAAAGGAAAAGTTGGTGGAGAGTCTGATAAGACCTCTTTGGAATATCAGGTACAAATCAAAGAATTGAAAGATATGATTATGGTCTTCTTGTCGCAGGGATTTACCAAAGAAGAAACGCAGTCTACGCTGTTGGACATGGCTAATTATAGACATCTCCGAGAGGAGATTATCAGACTGGTGGAGGAAGCACGATGATTAATACGCCGAAAGAATTGAGTGATATTGAAGTCGGTTTGTATAAGAGCGGATATGGGTTTTGCGAGAAGCTTGTAAAAGAAGAACATATAACTATTGCGGCAGCAGTCGAGAAAACAGCAGCAAAATTTGGCGGTTTAAATATGATTTCTGATATGGAATGTTTTAAAAAATTCCTGTTCAGTGAAGTGACCGCTTACACAGAGCCTTCTATTGGCGTGTGTGACCCAAATCTGGAAGATAAGACTTGGTGGGATGAGCTTAAACAAGATCCGAAATTTAAACCGGAATATTGGAGCCGTTACTATGACTATCTGCTGAGGAAGCCCTCTTGGAGCATTACAGCAGTAGAAGATATTAATTCATCTACGGATGAGATTATGAATGCTTTGACCAATCCTCGTAAGGGTGTAGCTGGTGAACGAATGGGCATGGTGTTCGGATATGTTCAATCTGGTAAAACGGCACATTACATCGGGATGATCAATAAGGCCTACGATGCAGGATATCGTATTGTGATTGTGCTGTCCGGCATCCATAACAGCCTTCGCAGCCAGACTCAGTCCCGTATCGATGAAGAAGTTCTGGGATACGAAACAAGTCTGGAAAGTATCGGAGATATGACCCGAGAGCGCAATGTGATCGGTGTTGGAGTAGGTCCTCACAACCAGGTCGAAACTGTTGTCCAGTCGATTACGACACGAGACGAAAAAGGTGATGTCAATAAAAAGACGGAAGGCGTATCTATGATGCCGCCGTTCATGATTGTTACAAAAAAGAATGCCTCGGTTCTGCGTAAAATCCTGCGGTTCTTCCGTAAAAATCATTGTGCAGAAATTATAGGCGGAAAGAAGAAAATCCCAGCAAAATATCCTGCACTCATTATTGATGATGAGGCGGATCAGGCTTCTATCAACACGAAAGAAAGCTATGACGATCAAGGAAATGTTTTGGATGATTATAATCCTACAACTATCAATGGATTGATTCGAGAGCTACTTGGTGTATTTGAATGCCGTTCCTATATCGGCTATACTGCTACACCTTTTGCGAATATTTTTATTCCTCCCCACATCGACGATGAAAAATACGGAACAGACCTTTTCCCCAGAGATTTTATATACAGGTCTCCAAGAGCAGATCAGTATATTGGCGCAAGGGAATTCTTTGGATTAGGGAGTAACGAAGATATTCCTGCGATGCCGCTTTACCGGAAAATTGTGGACGGGGCAACGTATCTTGGCAGAGGTACAAAATCTACCGATCCAGTCGGAGAACTTCCCAAGGAGCTTAAACTGGCTGTGAAATACTTCCTTTTGTCTACCGCACTTAGGAACTGCAGAGGACAAAGGAACAAACCAAATACGATGCTAATCCATATTGTCCGCTTCGTTGGCCAGCAAAATAAGGTTAAACAAAAGGTTCTGAAATATTTTAAAGAAGAGATTGAGAACCATATTCGCTATGGTGATCCCATCATTGAAAGTGAGCTTAAGTCGATTTGGGAAGAAGACTATGTTCCTACAACCAGCAAAATGAGGGCGCAGTTCAGCAAATATATGTCTGGATGTGATAATGTTAGCTGGGACTGCATCTGGTCTGAAGCTAAACGCCTGATCGCTGACAAGGAAATCAGTGTATATAGTGTCAATGGTAAGAGCGATGATGTTCTTCTTTACAAAAACCATGAAGGAAAACCATTCAATGTCATTGTCATTGGCGGCGACAAACTCTCCAGAGGCTTGACACTGGAAGGACTGACAGTGAGCTATTTTACCCGCAGCTCTAATACATACGATACCCTTATGCAGATGGGACGATGGTTCGGCTTCCGTCCGGGATACCTGGATGCCTGCAGGTTGTTTACTACGCCCACTCTCCATGCAAGCTTTTCCCACATTTCTATGGCTACCGAAGATCTTGCTGCGCAATTTGACTTTATGAATAGCGTAGTTCAGACTCCAAAGGACTTTGGCCTGCGGGTAGCATCTCATCCGACGTTGGAAATTACCAGTCGGAATAAGATGAGAACGGGTCAGGAGTTTAAGCGGGATTTCAGCGGCAAGCTGAGTCAAACTCGTGTTTTTGACATTGATGGTGAGCAGTATGACAGAAACTTTGAAGCTGTCGAAGACCTTCTGTATGCGATTAAGGGCTGCCGTATAACAGCGGAGCAATATCAGCAGATACTTGGAAGAAAAGCTCCCGGTGAGCATTTCTTCTATCAAAATGTATCTGCCCATGATATTGCCAACTTTTTTGAAAGTTATGAAACATCTAAAACTGCGACCAGAGCAAACAGCAAATATATGGCAGATTATATCCGTACCATGAATGCGGATGGAATTGGTGGAGTTAAATCGTGGACCGTTTGTCTGATAAATATGGATAATGGAGAAAAATTCGATATTGCTGATTTGCAGGGAGTAGGAGGAGGTATTCTCAGAAGAGAGGGTACAGGTGTGGATTTCTCCGCAACAACCGCCTCTATCCATACTATGACATCTGCAGATCATGAGTATATGGATTATGATAACGATACATATAAGCGGGTTCTGGAGCTGAAAGAAAAATATAAAAATGATCCTTCTAAGACAAAAATTAATGAAATTATTCGCAGAGAAACAAGACCATTCACAAATGGATTTTTGATTCTGTACCCTATTGGGCAAGCAGGAAGGCTGACTGATGAACGTGGGGACCACAAGCCTCCCTTTGGATTTGCTGCGGTATTCCCTGATCGAAAGGGGAAGGGTGACCTCAAATCCTATCGGATGAATGATATTGCATTGGAGAAAGACAGCAATGAGTTTTACGGCTGATATTTACAACGAAATATTGTCCGACATATTTTCAGGGACAGGTCAGACTTCCCCCTTTGCGATGCGGCTGGTGAAGTTTGACAATGGCATTATGATTGCCTTTGCAGTCAACATTGCCACAAGAATGCGCTCAGCGTTTTTATCTGTGACTTCAGAAGCTCCTAAGAGCAGATTTCCGCACTGGAAAGGCGTTGAAATTGAAACAGCTACACTGCCAGCATATGGAATTGATACGCCTTTTGTTGGTCTTTCTCAGCTGCCAAATAGCGCCAGTGACATTTTTGAAATTGTTGTTGAAGACCTGAGAAGCCAGTTGGAAGCAGCAGAAAACACCGGGGAGTCCTTATCTGTCATCATCACAGTTCTAACAAAGTGGAAGGAGTTTTTTGCTGCTGATAAAGAGCTGCTGATGTCTGAAGAGCGTCAGCAGGGACTTTATGGAGAGTTGCTGTTTTTGGGTGAGTGCTTGGATTCACAAGGGGTGGGAGCAGTTTCACATTGGGCTGGCAGTGAAGATGAAACCCATGATTTCTACTTTGGCCCTCATGCAGTTGAAGTGAAGACCACCTCTGCGCAGGCTCCCTATTTTGCCAGTATCAGCAGTGAATACCAGCTGGATAATGGTGATATTCCGGGAAAATTATTCCTGCGTTTCTATGCGCTTCGCAGAAGTCACAGCGGGGGTGAAAAACTGCCGGAACGAATTGCACCCATTCGCAGCAGGTTGAGTGAAGATGTATCGAGCCTGCAAAAGTTTGATGAAAAACTAAAGAAGTACGGCTATTTTGATGAAGCTGCAGATAGTTATACCATTGGCTACTATCAGCGAGATCTTTATTGCTTTGCAGTAAATGGCGATTTTCCGAAAATCACGAAAGAAGCAGTACCGCTGGGCGTTTCGGATCTTACATACCGAGTCAGCATCATGCTTTGTATGCCGTATGCCCAAGATATAAAATCCGTATTTGAAGTTTTGAAAGGAGGGGCCTAATTGTGGTAAACGAGAAAATTCTCGAATTTTACGAAGAATTTCGAGATGAAGTTCTTGGGTATGTGAAAGAGAACGGCCCTATTTCTACAAATACGGCTTTCAAAGCCTTGTTTCTGTCCTACCTAACGGAAGCGGGAGAAACTCTTGTTTCGGACTGTACGTTGGTGGACTTCAAAAAGGATGGGGAGAATATGAAACTGGACGGCTATGCGTTCAGTGAGTATTTCCATTCGCTTACCCTGCTTGTGAGCAAGTATCAGGCTAAGCCGCAGCCGGAAAAGGTGAAGAAAACTGAAATTGACAGGCTTTTGAAAAAAGCCCTGAAATTCTATAAAACTTGCGGCACTGACTCGTTTGAGGCCTTAGAAGAATCCAGTGATGGTTATCAAGCGTATGAGTTTATCAAAGGTCATAAAGAGGATATTGAAACAGTTAATATCATTTTGCTGACCAATGATGAAACGATTCAATATATTCCGGAAGACACTCGTCATGGAAAGGTAACTATTCGCTTCGATGTTTGGGATATTGAACGACTGTATCAAAGTGTTCTTGGCGGTGTTGCAGTGGAGCGCCAGCTTGTTGTAAAACTGAAGAAAAAGTATGGTGCATCTTTGCCTCTAATTAAAGTCAGAGGCGATAATGAAATCTATGACTGCTATATTGGTGTCATTTCCGGTGAGCTGTTAGCACGGATTTATGAAGCCGAGGGTCAAGATCTAATCCAAAAGAATGTCCGTTCTTTTCTGCAGGCAACAGGTAAGGTCAACAAAGGAATTAAGGCATCGTTAGCCAGCGAACCTCAGATGTTTATGGCCTACAACAACGGTATTTCAACTGTTGCGGATGGTATTGACATTGATGAAAGTAATAGCAGCGGAGATGTTGTAACCATTACAGAAATCACCGGCTGGCAGATTGTTAATGGCGGTCAAACTACAGCATCGATTTACAATGCCTATAAGTCAAAACTTCCTTTGGATCAGGTAAATGTGCAGATTAAGCTGTCTGTTATCAAGAAAAAAGACCAAGCCGAAGATATTATTCATAACATTTCTAAGTACGCAAATAGCCAAAATAAAATCAATATGTCTGACTTCAATGCCAATGATGCATACCATGTAAAGATGGAACGTCTATCCAGGGCAACACCGATCCCTGTGGCAAGGGGAAAATCGACAGACTATTGGTTCTATGAGAGAGCCAGAGGACAGTATTTAGTTGAATTGAGTCGGCAGCCAACCGCAGCGGCTAAAAAGGAATTCAAGAGCCGTTGTCCGAAGAATCGCTGCATTTCTAAAACTGTAGCAGCCAAATGTGTGATGGCTTATCAGGGCTATCCGTATATTGTCAGCAAAGGTCTGGAAACCAGCTTTGTCTATTTCTCGGATATGGTCTCCAAGGGTGAATTCCCTGAACCATCTGAACAGAGCTACATTGACATGATTTCTAAGGTGATATTGTTCAATAGCTGTGATGAAATCATCAAGAATTTAAAATTTGGCGGTTTTAAAGCTCAGCAAGACTATTATACCGTGGCACTAATTGGAAAATATCATTCAGGCTTAATCAACCCGCAGGAAATCTGGAATAACCAGACAATCAATGCGGAGACGGCAAGGGTCATAGAAGAATTGGCCTATTTTGTATGGGAGCATTTTCAGAATCCTACAGTTCCTGGCGTAAATATTGGACAGTGGTGCAAAAAGGAAGATTGCTGGGAACTGCTTCAGAGCCGTTATGAAGCAAAAATGAAAAAGCGGGAGAATTGAGAAAAATGCCATATTCAGTAGTGGATCTGTTTGCAGGGGCCGGTGGATTGAGCTTGGGTTTCGTGCAGACAGGAAAATATGAGATAAAGGTTGCTTTCGAGCGGGAACCGCACATGCAGGCAACTTATCATCGCAACCATCCGAATGTCGAGCTGCAAGGAGATGTATGCGGCGCAGATTATGCGGATATACAGAGGAGACACGGGGCCATTGACGTTGTCATTGGAGGTCCTCCCTGCCAAGGGTTTTCAAATGCAAATCGGCAGAAAAACCATGCAATCAGCCAGAATAATATGCTGGTAAAGCAGTATATTCGAGCAATTAGAGAGCTGCAGCCAAAGGCGTTTGTCATGGAAAATGTTAGTATGCTTCGATCTGACGTTCATCGGTTTTATATGGAGGAAACAGATCTGGATATTGTGGAAGAGTATCAGATCCCGAATAAAAACACGCCGCTGCATTTGCTGAGCTCAGAATTTGTGTTTGATGGCGCATTGGAGATAGTTCAAAACTTGGAATTGCTCCAGCAGAGACTTTGGCCTGAAAATCACTATCGGGAACTGAATATCATCTACAAAGGCGAAAAAAACGCTGATAAGATGAAAAAATCTTTGGAAAAACACCGGCGCAAGCTTACCGAAATCGCTCAAGCCTATATTGAAGACGATGCAGACAATTACATTGCGCAGAAATCCAGAGAAGCATTTCAGGCGATTATGGATTATTTTGATGGCATTCTTGAAGCGGATAGAATTCACACCTTAATTGAGCCTGCGATTATGATTCAACGCATGCTAAGTAAAGCAAGGGAAATCTTTGATAACCATATCCATGTGGATTCATATGAATGTACAGAAAAAGACGGTCTCCTGGCAAATATTCGATCATTTGCGGTTTTTGATTATCTAAAAGGTATTCTTACATCTGGAGAAGATGGATATGCGATCAATAGCGGTGTTTTGTGTGCCGCAGATTTTGGAGCGCCCCAGAAAAGAGAGCGCTTTGTTGTTATGGGGATTAAGAAAAGTATTTCCGCTGTGGTATTTCTGCCTTCCAGAAAGATTAAAGATGGACATTATAAAACTGTTCACGATGCAATTTATGATTTGGAAGATGTTCCGCCGGTATATGATTTGGCAGACGATGAGGAAGGAATTCCGCTGGAACATAAGGAGCAGTTGAGTTCAGTAGCACAGCAACTGAGAGATTCGGATATTCTGAAGAACCACATCATTACTAAAACGACTGATGTAGCAATGGCAAGATTCAAAGCGCTGCATCAAGGAGAAAATTTCCATAGTTTAGAAGAATCGCTCAAAACCAATACCTATACCGATGTGAAAAGGACTCAAAATACGATTTATTTGCGGTTGAACTATAATGAACCAAGCGGAACAGTGCTTAATGTTCGAAAGTCTATGTGGATTCATCCTACCCTGGATCGGGCAATCAGTATCCGAGAAGCAGCCCGGTTGCAGACATTCCCTGACAGCTTTGTATTTTGCGGATCTAAAGATAAACAATACCAGCAGGTAGGAAATGCCGTACCTCCAATTATGGCAAAAGCGATTGCTAAGCAGCTTGCGGCAACTTTAGGTAAAAAACTTCGTGAGGCAGAACAAGAAAATGGCTGATAATCACTCAAAAGAAGTTCGCAGCAAAAATATGTCACATATTCGAAGCACGAATTCAAAGCCAGAAGAGATTGTTAGGAAGTATCTGTTTTCTAAAGGCTTTCGATATAGAAAAAATGTTCGAACCTTGCCGGGATGCCCTGATATTGTTTTGCCTAAATATCATACCGTGATTTTTGTAAATGGCTGTTTTTGGCATAAACATGACTGTGGGAGGTTTGTTTGGCCCTCTTCTAATACTGAATATTGGATACCCAAAATAAATCGGAACGTTGAACGGGATAAGCAGAACCACAAGAAGCTTATAGACATGGGCTGGAAGGTACTGATTATTTGGGAATGCGAACTAAAAAAGAATGTGCGTGAAGACCGACTGGAGCGGCTAATTAAAGAAATCAAAGGAGAGTAGCCATGTGGAACTCGGATAGACAAAATAGAGACACAATCCCAAGAGCGTACTATCATGGAAGCTGTGAAAAATTTCTATTGGCGAGTGAAGCTGAAATCTACCATGAACTGGTACATAACTCTCTCCAGTTTGATCTAACAGTACAGCAAGAGCAGGCATGGAACGAAGAAGTTCGAATTTTAAAAGATGTCATGCTCCAGCTTAAAGAAGGACATATTGCGCTTGAATATTCTATTCCTCGAATGGGAAAACGTATTGATGCAGTTTTAATCATTCGAAGCTGTGTTATTTTGTTGGAATTTAAAGTGTTTGAGACTGCATACCCTAAAAGTGCCGTTGATCAAGTTGTAGATTACGCTTTGGATTTGCATAACTTTCATGAAGCCAGTCACACAGCACATTTATTTCCGTTTTTAGTATGTACAGAGGCATCTGCGAATACCAATGCAATTAGTATAGATAATAGAATTTCATCACCTATTCTTTGCTGTGAAAGTACACTTGTAGGAGAAATTCTCAATATAGTTCATAACTATGATAATGGAACTGCTGTCGATCCGGTGCAATGGTTCAATTCCGTGTATAAACCAACCCCAACTATTATTGAGGCAGCACAAGCCTTATACTCTGGGCATGATGTACGAGAAATTTCCTATAAAGAAAGCGATGAGAATGATATTGCAGTTACAACTGCGCGGATTGATAAAATCGTTGAAGACAGCAAGAAAAATCATTGGAAATCGATTTGTTTCGTTACAGGAGTACCGGGTGCCGGAAAAACTTTGGTAGGACTGAACATAGCGAATAGGCGACATCATTTTCAAGAAGGAGACGAAGAACATGCCGTGTTTCTTTCGGGAAATGAACCTTTGGTTACTGTTTTGAGAGAGGCATTGACTCGAGATCAAGTAGAAAAGAAAAAAATGTATTGTACAGACTGTAAGGCCAGAGATTTGAACAGAAACTGTACCAACTGTGAGTATAATATTACAAAAAGCGGCATCTATTCTGAAACAAAGAGTTTTATTCAGATGATACATTGGTTTAGGGATGATTCACTTTTGGAGGGACATCCAGCGCCTATCGACAAGATTGCGATTTTTGATGAAGCTCAGCGGGCTTGGAAAAAGGAGCAGTTAAGTAAGTTCATGCGGACAAAAAAGGGACAGTCCCACTTTAATATGTCCGAGCCCGAATGCCTTATTGAGTATATGAACAGGCACAAAGATTGGGCGGTTATTGTATGTTTAGTTGGCGGAGGGCAGGAAATACATGATGGGGAAGCAGGAATTGCAGAATGGTTTAATGCAATAAATGAGCATTTTCCTTCCTGGAAGGTGTTTTGCTCAGACCGTATGGCAGGCTATGAATATGTTAGAAATAGTTCGATTGATGAACTCCTTTCCAATGCAGAAGTTCATAAGTGCCGTGAACTTCATCTGTCGGTTTCTATGAGAAGCTTTAGAAGTGAGCTTGTTTCTGCTTTTGCAAAGGCGATAATCGATGGAGATGAAGCAACTGCAAAGGAACTTTATCCGAAAATCATCCAAGCTGACTCAGCTACCAACAAAATGCGGTATCCAATTCTTTTAACGAGAAATCTTCAGACGGCTAAAGAATGGGTGCGAAATATAAGTCATGGCACAGAACGATATGGAATTATTGCGAGTTCAGGTGCTAAGCGGCTACGTGCAGATGGTGTCACAGTTCCCAAAGATATTGAGATTGAAAAATGGTTTTTGAATGGAAAAGATGATGTGAACTCTTCATACTTTATGGAAGTTGCGGCATCGGAATTTAAGATTCAGGGGTTGGAAATTGACTACGCAGTTGTTGTATGGGAAGCGGACTACAGGTACTTGGATGGTAAATTCACATACAATAATTTTGCTGGATCTTCTTGGTCAAAGGTTAATAATCCAATTGCTCAGAATTATCAGAAAAATTCTTATCGAGTTTTGCTTACTCGTGCACGGCAAGGTTATATAATTTATGTACCAAAGGGCAATCCTGAAGATGTTACCAGAAATCCTGAATACTATGATCAAACTTACAACTATTTAAAGAAGATTGGCATTATTGAAATTTGATACGATAAGAGTTGGAAAACAACAGGGGGTTACCGTAAAACACGGTAGCCCCCTGCTTCTGTAGAAACTTGACATTTATTATTTGTGAACGCTCTGCAGAAATTACCCTTGACAAATCCTTTCTCAGCTTAGCGCCATCTTTAACCACGCTGCCCGATTTTACGGCCTGAACCTCAACCCGGCCCGGCAAGCGGGCAACATGGGGGCGGAGGAACGAAAGGAGATGCTGTTCTGGACCCGAGAGGAGTACACCAAGTTTTCCGAAGCCATGATGGACAAGCCGCTGTCCTTCTACGCCTTTGAAGTTCTGTACTGGTGCGGTGTCCGGGAGGGCGAGCTGCTGGCCCTGACCCCGGCGGACTTCGACTTCGAGAAACGCACTCTCACCATCAACAAGTCTTACCAGCGGCTCAACAAGCAAGATATCATCACCACCCCCAAGACGCCCAAGAGCAACCGGGTGATTCAGATGCCCCAGTTCCTGTGTGACGAGTTGCAGGACTACCTCAAGCAGCTCTACGGCGTGGAGCCGGACAGCCGAATGTTCCCCATCAGCAAAAGCTATCTTCACCGGGAAATGGACCGTGGCTGCAAGCAAACGGGGGTGAAAAGGATTCGCATACACGATTTGAGACACAGCCACATCAGTTTGTTGATCGACATGGGCTTTACCGCCCTGGCCATCGCGGAGCGCGTGGGGCATGAGAGCATCGACATCACCTACCGCTACGCCCATCTGTTCCCCACCCGTCAGGTGGAAATGGCCGACAAACTGGATTCACTGAAAAACGAGAGAGGAGTGTAAGAAAATGTCTAAGAAGAACTATGACAACCACAACCGCTGGAGGAACAAGACGGTGGCTTTTCGGGTGTCGGCGGAGGAAGATCTCCATCTGGAAGCTCTGGTGAAACTCACCGGCCTGACCAAGCAGGACTACATCATCCGGCGGCTGCTGGAACGGGATGTGGTGGTCCAGGGCAACCCCAGGGTTTACAAGGCCCTGCGGGACCAGCTGGCCGCTTTGCTGGACGAGTTGCGCCGGATCGAGGTCGGGCAGGGCGTAAACGATGAGCTGCTGGACACCATCCAGATAATCGCTACCATTATGAACGGGATGCGGGAGGATTTTGCCTATGACCGATGAGAAAAAGAAAATGACCGCCCGTGGCTCATCTGTTGGCGCAGATGATGGGCAGTCAATCTCTAAAAACTCCAAGACCACTATACCAGACCCAGACGAAAAAAGCAATTCCCCCGAAAGAGATTTGGAGGAACTTTACCGGAAAATGCTCCGCATGAGCGACCCGGCCTATCTGCACACTGTGACCCTGGACGAGCTGATGGACAATGTGTTCGAGGGCAAGTCCGCGGTGATTGAGAACCTGCTCTACA
>OAWV01000653.1_pt1 | contig 24653 bp, 8 predicted proteins | sample 1495551 | NCBI WGS metagenome assembly OAWV01 (sample SAMEA2580245, study PRJEB22360) | human gut metagenome | biome: human gut; feature: human-associated habitat; material: faeces | place: Denmark | collected 2008/2010 | reverse complement strand
TGTCTCCGGCCGGAGCCAGCGGCGAAAGCCGTTTCCTCTTAAGGAATATATTGCCTGTCCCTTTCAGATTTCTGTCATAATGAACCGTAATTAAACCAGCCTTTTCTGACAACGGGTAATTCGGAATCTGAATTTCTTTTACTGTGCCCTCGTTTCCTGTTACGGTAAATTGATATTCGTCCGGAGAAGGGCCGTATCCCTGTGGTGCTTTTATTTCCACCGCAATATAGGTTCCCGGCCCGGGCAGTTCGAGCCGCACACGTCCTCCGTCTCCTGTGGATACATTTTTTAAGAAACGGCCGTCCCCGTGATAGATGGCAAATTCGGCTCCGGGCAGGCCTTTCATCGTGACCCCGTCGTATTTATGGAGGATTACAGTCAAATCACTGTCCTTACCTGTTTTATCCGGCGAATTTTCAGGCTTCTTTCTGTCTTTCATCCTGACCGTAATCTTCTCTTCTCCGGCAGAAACCGTAAATTTCACTGGCTCCGCCCTCTCATAGCCATATGGCGCTTCCTCCTCTATAGCCGTGTAAGTCTCTCCCTCCTTCAGGATCCCCGTGACCTCATGCGCAGCGTCATCCCGGCTGAGGAACCGGTATACTTCTCGTCCTCTCCTATCCTCAATCCGTATTAACGCGCCTCCCAGAAAGCCCGTCTCCGTCGTTCCATCCGCCTCCAGGCCAATCTTTTCTATTAAAACACTGGTGGGAACGTCCATCATTACGACCTGATCCATGCTGCCGTCTTCTGACACTGTGAAGGTCACCGGTTCCGCCGTTCTGTACCCGGCAGGCGCGGTAATTTCCCGCAGAATATAGGTTTTACCGGCCTCCAGTTTCCCTTTCAGCACATGGGCGGTTCCATCCGACACCCACTTTTCTATCCGGATGCCGCTTTCATCGGTAATTTCCAGCTCTGCTCCTGACAGCCCTTCTTTTGTCTCTGCGCTGATTTTAGAGACATCCACCCTGGTGGGCCTGTCACTCACTCTGATTAATGTATCGGCGCCGTCTTCAGAAACCGTAAAAAAGAGATCCTCTGCCCTTAAATATCCCTTCGGCGGACTTATTTCAGTCAGGCAGTAGGTCTTTCCCGGTTCCAGTAAAGCCGATGTCTCATGCAGCTGTCCGTCGGATATCCACTCATCAAGGATTGTCCCGCTCTCATTCTTCAATTGAAAATGGGCGCCGGGAAGCTCGTCCACACCATTCACCTCCGTTTTGCCAAAGAGAACACGGACCGGCTGATCTTTCATATCCAGCCCGTCTGCCGAGGCGGATTCATCCAGCAGAAATGTTGTCTTTCCTGTGACAAGCTCTTCTCCGTCCGAATAACAGGTTACCTCTGTCAAATGGAAGGCGTCTCCCTTTTTTAACAGCTCTCTGACAGAGCCATCATTCATTTTATACAGGAATACCGCGCTTACCGCTTTCCGCCCGGTTGTTCCTTCTGTATTAAATTCGGCTCTGCCGTCTGGTTCCGCCTCCGTAATTTCTTCCACATGGTATCTTGTATTCCATGGGATGCCGGTGAGCACCACGTGTTCACCGCCTCCCAGCGTGAGAACTCCGCCGCTTTTGAATACCCCCTCTCTGTCGCCGGTATAAGGAAAGCTGCCTTTTAACTGCATACCCGTCTCATCACACAACTCCAGCCTGTACTGCCATTCCCGGCCTTCAAGCTGCCCGGCCGCAGTTCCCGACAGACAGCTCACCACAGAAAGTCTTCCTTCCCCCGCAACCGGGTTTTCCTGTAAGAATGCGGCATTGTCTATCTGTGCCCTGCAAACGATTTTCTCTTTTGCCTCCTTTTTCACCGCTGCGGTCAGAATGATTTTTCTTTCTTCTCCGGGAAGAACTCCCTTTAATGTCATCCCGACGGCGCTTTGCTCATCTTCCCTCCACTCCGGTTCAGAATTAGCGGGCATAAACTCAGTCTGGGGATCCAAATATGCCGTAACTTTGATGTCCCTTTTCTCTTTCTTCGTATTTTTGCAGGTAATTTCGTATTTAATAACCGTATCCGGCATGACTGCCGCTCCATATTTTCCGTTATCACCCACGGTTTTGATATTGTTCTTTTCTTCGTATTCAGGGTTGCAGATGATGTGCCGGTACCCGAATCCCTCTCTGTTTTCAACCTCCCATTCCTCAAGCAGCCCTCCGCTTGATGTCTCAGCCTTCAGGACCGTCTTTTCTGCCGTCCTAAGACTTGGCCTGTATTCCCCGGCTGCATCCAGATTCATTCTGAATACCAGACGCCGGGTGATTCTGGAATTCTGATCGGTAAAGAAAGTAATTTCTTTTTCCTCATACAGGGCATCCTGCTCAATGCCGTCGGCTGCCGTCAGGGGCGCAGTCTGATAAGATGGGACCACTATCGTTTTCTCTGTCCCAATCCGGGTAAGCCAGACCTCTGTCTTCACCGCTTTTCTTCCCTGAATGGATACTTCCTCCACCGCATCCTGAAAAAGCTCGGCCGTCTTAAGGTTTACCGAACGCTCCTGTTCATGGATACTGCTGATTTTCCTGCCGTCGTCCGAGAGAACAAACAGAACAGGCTCCGCCTTCAGATACCCGGCAGGGCTTTTAAGCTCTTTCAGGAAGTAAACGCCTCCGGCCGTCAATTTTCCTCTGACTCTGTGTCTCGTCCCGTCGGAAACCCACTCTTCGCATGGTTCGCCAAACGGAATGTATTTTCCGTCCTCTTCGGCCGCCTGGTAAATAGCCAGCCTCGCTCCTGCAACAAATTCGCCGGTATAAAAATCCGACTTGGATATGCCGATGTCAGTCGGCTCATTTTTCACCTGCCAATTGAAAGCGAGTGTCTCCCCGTCTTCCTTGCCGTCGAAATAGAAGGTTTGTATCGTCGGTGACAGGGCATATTTCTCCGGAGCAGCCAGCTCCCTTATGGTGTATTTATCCGGAATCCATTTTCCGTCTCTTACTTCCCCTGTCCTCAGCCCGGTCAGTTCTGCGCATCCTTTTTCGTCGGTTACAATGGAATAAATCTCTCCCGTATTACAGTTTTTCACTTCAAACTTTGCTCCCGGAAGTTCTTTTCCACTGTCCGATGCCTCTTTCTCTATCCTTATTTTCCCTTTCTTCAGGCGGTTCCTGGCGGTAACGCGCAGGATTCCATTCTCCGTCCTGTCTCCGGGGATTTCTATTCTCTGCGGTTCCATCCGTGCAAAGCCTTCCGGCGCTCTATGCTCTGCTAAATAGTAAATCCCCTCCGGAAGGAAACCAATCCGGCGCGGCTTCATCTCCCCGGCCAGAAACCCATCCGGTATCGTTCCATCGTAGTAATCCTTCATCGTATAGAAGCCCTCTTCCCCCGAAATCCAGGTATCTTCCTGGTATTGGTTTTCCTTTATGAAATTCCCGCTGCTGTCCGAACGATACAGGGCCAGTTCTGCTCCCGCCAGACTTTTTCCGTCTTCAGAAACCTTATCAATATAAAGATAGAGTGGCTTGTTCTTTACGGAGTATAGCTGGATGTCCGCTGTCTCTTCCACGTCAAGGATTCTGTCCTCCGCCTTCTCAAAGCCGTCCGGAGCCTTCTGTTCCGCCAACCTGTAACGGCCGCGCGGTATATAGTCGAACCGGTGGTTTCCCGAAGGGGTGTCATAGCTCACCGCATTGGGAAAATGTCCGGATTCCAGCTTTTTATAGTTAAACTTATAATCATAAACATATCCTCCCGTTCCCTCCGGTGTCATGTTCTTCCCTGCGCATATCAAAATCTGTTTTCCTGTATCTGTCTCCCATATCTGCCGCACTGATTCGTTCTTCTGCGTATTCTCGGAGGATATACGCTTTGCCGATCTCTGTGCCAGCCATCCAACTGTCAGGGCATTCTCATCATTTGAATAGCTTCTGATAAAGCCCTCCCTGTCCAGCGGTTCCATTCCCTCCTGGAAAATCAGAGTGTCCTCCTCCAAAATGATCTTAAAACCGTCCGATGTCCGGAACACTCTGTCCGAAGCGGAAGCTCTCACTGCCAGTCGCTCCGTCTCCCACGACAGGCTGTCAAATCCGGTTCCATATCGGCTGAACATTTCCTCATAATTATAGGTAAAACCGCTGGGCGACAATTGCCTGCCCGGGTTAAAGAATTTTCTGATTGTATCGGAAATCCCCGTCTTCCTGTATCCTGATGTGTCGACAACCGAAGTATATTCGCGGCAGTCATCGGTTGTCCACTCGTCTGCCAGGTTATTTTCCGCATCGTAAAGGGCAAATTCTGCGGGATTGCTGTTGGCAACCGGAAGTCTGCCGCCGTCCGTCTCTAAGTACTTGTAAATTTCCAATTTCGTATGATCGTTCGGAAGTACAAAGTATTGCAGCCCCTCATTCTCCCGGATCTCAATTCCCATCGACGAAGCGACATAACCGGACGGAGTATCCGTCTCCTCCAGGATATATAAGCCTTTCGGGATGGCCTCCAGATATAGGGGCGCCGCGCCTGTCACCCATTGGGCTGTAAACGTCTGTTCCCGGTTCTGTTCATCAAGTGCCGTCCAGCTTGCAGGCGTTTCTTCCGCCTTTTCCAGACGGTACCTGGAAAACTGATTGCCAATGCCTTCAGGCCCGGTCCGTCTGGCACGGTACAGGGCCAGTCCGGCCCCTGCCACGCCGCCGTATGAAAAACCGGCTTTTCCTTCTGTCCTGAACTGCGTTTCTTCCAGGACCTGATCCTTGTCAATGACCCTGACACGGAAAGACTCCGGGGCATCCAGCTTTTCAAAGTATCCGCTGACAGGCCGGTCGGTCATCTTCACCTTCTGGATTTCAGAACCGTCCTCAACCGCCAGTCCTTTAGGCATTGCCTTTACATAGCCTTTGGGAGCTTTCAATTCCTCCAGAATGTAGAGCCCCGCCGGTACGCGTTTGAGTACATCCACCTGTCCGTCTGTCATATCACTTCGGAACGGATCGTCCGGGGCCGCTTCCCCTGTTGTCCAGGTATTGGGAATAATATAACTCTCTCCCTGGCGGCGGTTCAGCGGCCGGTCGTCCCCCGCCTGTTCCGGTTCTGCACCGATATCCAGTAAATCCCGGTTTGTTTCAATCCTCCAGGCATTGTCATTGTAGGCTTTCAATTTATCGTCATACCGGTACCGGACATAATCCCCGTCGCGGTCATAGACGGGACTGCCCTTTGAGTACAGCTCTTCCGACTTCTGATAGTAATCGGGCTGTCCGTGACCATTCAACACTGGATTCATCACTTTACGGAACGCGCCGTCCTTATAGGTTCCGATTGTAAACTCGTCTTTTGTATCGGCGTTTATCGTGGCAATACGGCTGGTCGTAATCTTTTCTCTGGCAATGACATTGCCGTATTCATCTTTTGAAATCCTGACCGGCCACACCATAATCCTCCCGTCATCCGCCTCCACATATGCCATCCCTGTGTACGGCGCAGCCCGGCTGTCCCGGTTCTTGTCTGCATCCAGGTGAAACATTTCTGTCCCCGCCGGAACCTTTTCAAAAACGTGATCCTTTTCGTTATATTTTAGTTCCTCATAATTGGGGCAGATAATCTCTAAAAACGGTGTTCCGTTTTTTAATCCATAGATTGGTTCGCCATTTTTAGCCTGTATCTTCCGCGCATTTTTGTCATAACCGTACTGAATGCCTTTTTCCTCCGTCAACACGTCCAGGCCGCCCAGATCATAGTAAAGAATATCCGTATTTTCCCGTTCTACGGTTTTATAGCTCCAGGTGCCCTCTCCCTTGTCATCCTCCTGATCGTTATAGGTGTAATGCTCAAAATCCGTGAGTCCGTCACTGCCCGGCTCTGTCTTATCAAGCACGAATTTAATCTGTGTCCCGGCGAACCCTTTTTGCACATACATATTCATCACATTTCCATACCGATCCCGCTCTACATTCACACCGTCAAACTGGAAATCTTCACTGTCTCCGTTTACTTTCACCTCAATGGCATCATAGAGCGTCATCACCGCACCCGGAAGATATCGGTTCGTGTCACCGGCCGAATTCAACTGCTTTTCCAGCCATGCTTTCCCGGTGAAAACGCCATCTTCATATAAAATCTCAATTTTCTCACCGGCGGCCTGTTTTGCCTTCAGCGCATCCAGAAACCCCTTCTTCCAGCCATAACCCAGATACGCCCCGGAACTGTTGCAGGCCAATTCCAGGTTCTCCAAACCATACCGGCCCTTCAGCTCCGTAATACTGCCCTCCAGGCGGCCGTTCAATTCATATTTCACCTTATCCTCATCCGGTTTCGCTTTCGTCATTTCCAGGCGGATCGGAGTATTGTTCAGATACAGCCTCGCCACATCTCCGGTATCGAGTGTTCCGGTAACTGCTTCCTCATAAAGCGCCGCTGCCACCCGGTTATCCCGTTCCCCGTCTAAGTAATAATTAACTTCGTCGGAGTAAATTTCAATTGCAGCCGGCTTGCTCCGGACGTAACCGGCCGGCGCTTTAATCTCACAAAGCACATAGCAGCCGGCTCCTAAAGGCTGCGGTGTCTCCAGATATCCTACATTTTGGCTGCCGTTTGCTTTTCCTCTGTCTTTCGTGGTGGTATAAGCCTTAAATTGCCCTGTCTTTTCTCCTGACGCATCGGTCATAATAATCATCTCCGATTCCTTACAGGCTGGCGTGCCGGCGGGGACGGTCCCATAATATTTTCCGTTATAGGGAACCTGCCAGGGAAGCGAAGGTCTGGCAAAAGGTGTGATATTATTCGCTCCCATCGCCTCCAAAAATTCTTTACTCCCGGAAATTACCGTATCCTGTTCATAGAATTTCACCCGGCCGTTGCTGTTTCCGGCATCTTCACGGTCTGCACTGTAAAGGGCAAATATTGCACTGTCATGCAGAATATTTTCCCCTGTCTCGGAATCCAGTTTTTCTATCCTGAGCCGGGAAGTATAGAACGTATTGCGGTATTTTCCATCTGCGTAACCGGAAAATGCGGCCGCACTGTACTCTTCGGCATCTGCCGGCTCTGTCACTGACCATGGAACCAGCGCAGCAAAATAAAGGCCGTCATATCCGGTTCGTACGCCGGTGATAGTTTTTACTCCATCCTTGAAATAAAAACCGGACGAATTGTTGTCATCATCGGCCGGACCATGCAGAAAGAATACATCATCGGCTGTTCCAGCCTGTTCAGAAAGCGATGCGTAGTGATAATATTTTTCTACTTTCTGATTGCTCCGGTAATCACTGGCTGTGTTCTCACATTCGTAAACATCTTTGTATGGATCGAATGCTTCCTGAGTGACTGTAAATCCCTGATAACTGTAATCGCCGCCCGGATAGGCTATTTTTCCCGTCAGCTTATCTGCAGCCAGCCCATATTTATATACTTCAAAATCTCCGTCACGATTGTGTGCCCGTATCACATAGTCTCTCAAATCGCCTGTATGCGCAGCCGACCACTCTTCGTTCATCCTGATTAGGTATTTCTTTTGTAAATTTTCCGGCGTATCCGTACCGGTGTATTGATATATATCACAAAGTTTTTCCGGTGATACCACATTGCCGCCGTCTTCATAGAGAGCCGGAAGAACGATTTCCTTCGGTTTATCTGTCTTATAATGTTTATTGTAAAAGTCTCCCAGTCCGGCGCTGTACGGCTGCTGCTCCACCGCAATATACGCCCCATATGGCAGATATTTCGACACACCATAGAAATATCCGTCCTTCGATGTTTCAAGGCCGTTTCCGGCTGTTTCCCGGAGTGTATCGGCCGCCAGGGTGGTCCGATCTTTGTCGCTTCCCCCATCCGTCTCGCTGTCCCAGGCAATCGAATAGATTTCGTCCAAATCATAAGTGAAAAACGGCTTCAGGTAATTTTCTGCTTTCAAAATGGCCTGCAGCAGCGCCTTATCGTAAATTTCCTCCTGATAGGTTTCACCGGCTCCGGCCGCCTGGCTCTCTCCGCCTCCGTTATCCTCCGTTATCTTTTTCACTTCACCATCCAGATACCATGTAATGGCGAACTGGCGGACCGCATCAGAGCGCTTTGCATTCTCCCTGGCCGGTTCAGATGTATTCACCCGGTTCTCCGTCTCTGAATTATTGTGAACTGCCGGGTATGCTTTTTCTCCGCCGGCTGTCCCGAATATTAATTCCCGGATAAAGGCAAATGGCTTATGGGAGGTGCTTGCGTTATCCTTCCTGTCCCATTTATCATGATTGGCAGTCTGGAGAGCATCAAAAAACTTATCATAATTGTAATTTTCCACCTCTCTCGTTTGACCGTCCCCATCCTCCATTGTCCTGGTTGTCGTTTCAAGCAGTCTGGTATAACCCGGGTTCTGATTTTCCCCGATCATTTTGTTCTCCTCATAAGGATACAGGCTTTCATTCACGGTGACGGCTTCTTTCCATACATTGTTATTGATAGAACCCGCGGTCAGGGAATTTTCCTTGTGCGGCACTTTCGTGTAGAATTTTTGCACACCGGCATACGGTTCTTTTACCGGATAAGCTTTTCGGTAATTTGTTATATCTGCCTCGTTTCCATTCCGATCGAGCCACACTATTCCTCCAGCTTCATCCCGGTACAGTCTTTCCAGATTTGATTTTAGATATAGTTTAAAACGGAAATTCGAAAGTTTTGATGCGTTTTCCGCCCTTCCTCCCGGCCCGTCTGTGAAACGGTCCTGATGGCCTGCATCGGCATTGGTATTGTGCGCATAAGTTCCTTCCGGCGTTGTCTGAATATCTTTCACAATTTTAATCTTCTGGCGGATTGCCCGTTCAAATACCTGGGCCGGCTGCTCCCTTGTTCCGCCATCCTGATAAAGCTTTTCTTGTCCGGGATAGGCCAGACTTGTAAGAAGCACGTAGGTGTTATCTCCCACCAGGTTCATATTTTGATAATCCAGGTATGCTTTTGCTCTGGCTTGCTTTACATGCACATAGTAGCTTGCGCTGTTCATCGGACGTCCGGCAACAAAACCGGCTCCTAAAACGGAAACGTCTGCCGCTGATAAAATTACCTCTTTTTCCTTCAGAACAGCCTTGAATTCTATTGTCTGGTCATGACCGGCGTTCGTATGTGCAGTCCCGTAGGAATCGGTATAAGCTGCATTTACCGGAAGGACATACGTTCCATCCGCCATCCTCTCTGCCGGTACCTTTTGCCACTTAACATCTTGTACCTCCTGCAGCTTTGTGCTTGTGACTTCCCGGTACTCAAACGCCCGGATCAATGCTCCGCTGCTGTCCCGCACTAATTCCCCGCTCTGATAATAGACATTTTCTTTTACTGTTTTTGATTGTAGGTTCCCGTCTCGATCCGCAACGGCATCGGTTATCAGAGTGGCGCTTCCAAGGGCCGCAGAACCGCCGGCCCCCTCCCGGTAACCTTCATACGTACCAAACGCTGCGTAATCCGGATTATTGGAATATGCCGCATAAATGTATCTCGGCGGCAGTGAACTGTCACCCGGAATATGGGGCACTGCATGATAAATAATACTGTCCGCCACCGGATCATTTCCTAAAACCATAAAGTTTTTCGGCTTTCCGACGACACCGGCATACACGGTGAATATGTAATCAAAGCCAGACGCCTCAACTGCATCGATTCCTCCATAGCTGTAAAACGGATTGTTATCGTAATAGTTCAGGATTGAAAGTATGGCATCACCCACGGTAAGGGCGGTTCCATCCGGCCTTTGGCCTGCAATGGCGATCCGCCGCACAGGGGAACCGTAAACCGTATATGCAGCCTGGCTCCCCGGAGTCACTCCTGACAATCCGTACCGATCCTCCTCTCCTTGCCGCACCCCGGTATCAAACTCACCGGTATCGATCGTGGAATAACGATAGCCTCCGCCCGGCAGGGGTCTTCCCGGCGTTGACTTCCCGTTTTTTCTCAGTGCCTTTTCCACTTTCCCTTTCACAAATAAAAGATTTCCGGAAGTAAATGTTTCAACTAGCATCGACTGATTTTCGTCTTCCGTCATTCCCCCATCGGCCTTATTTAGAACGGCCTGTATAAGAGCTTTGTCCAGTGGCCGGACCGTAACCTGCCGGAACCGTTCGGCCACATAATTTATTGGCACCTCTTTCATCATTGGACTTCCATCCGGATTATATTTCAAATATTGGTGATCGTTTTCTGCGCGGATATACCGGGGACTTCCATCCGGATTGGTCAACAGGACTTTTTCATACGTTCCGGTTCCCACCTGTACCTCAATCTGTCTGGTTCCTTCCTCTCTGCGATAGAACTCAGCGCCTTTCGGAAGGCCGGACAGGACAATATCATATTTCTGCTCCTTCGTATCTTTTGAACGGGCCGCAAAGTACAAGTCATTCGGCCTGGCTCCGGTTCCATCATCGGATGTCTGCTCATCGGCAAACAGCTGTGTAACAACTGCATGCCCTTTCGATTCTTCCGGGGCCTTTACCTCTAAATCCTGTCCGAAATTTGTTATATCATTGGCCCGGTTTCCGATTGACAGCTCATATCCTTCGGAACGGGACAGCTCTTTGACATAATAGTCCCCCATCAGAAGGGGCCGGCCGATCCAGCAATTTCCATTATTCGCTTCATTGTCTGTATATTGTCTCCGGTACTGGCCGTCCTCTGAATAATCATCATAAGAGCGCTCCGACCGGTAGAGATTCTTTGGCGCTTTCTCCCTCCACCCGTCGCCGGTGTCAACGACAGCTCCCATTTGATAATCATAGGCCCGGCCCGGCGCTTCCGTGATGGCAAGAAAAGAGGCATCTCCGTTTTTATCCGTTGCTGCGATCGCAACCAGGTTGTTTGCCCGGTAAACCACTCCCGTCTTTCCGTCCGGATGGGAAATATCTTCCGCTGCAAACAAACCGTAGACCGCTCCTTCCAGCGTTCCGTCCCCCTGAGCATCCCCATATGCGCTGTAATTAGCTGATTCACCGGAAGCCAAATCAATATCCTTTTTGTTAATATGAAATTCCCCTTCTGTCCGGTGATCGTAAATCCTCCAGGCATTTCCTTCCCGATCTGCATTATTGCAGTGACTGTAATTACCATCCGGCCCATAATCCGCGCCGGCTCCACTGCTCTCTGCGGCCAGTGCCTCCTCATAAGCCGGCCAAAACAGCTCCCGCCTCATTGTCTCCATTTCCCTGACGTTGGGATTTCTGAATGAAGATGCCGCATGAAACCATTGAAATGCTGCTTCTGACGGGGTGGCTGCCTCCGATGGTGCAGCTGCCTGTGATGGTGTAGCTGCCTGTGATGGTGTAGCTGCCTGTATATCATTTTTCTCATCTTCATCAATAAACTGAAATACGGGGGTAGACGGTGCAGATTTTCTGTTGGAAGTTTTTTTCTCCTGCTCTTCTGCTGACTCAATTTCGTTTTCATCTGTTATAGCTTCAGGCGTAAGATACGTCACAATGTCCTGGACAGTCGTTGCAGCTTCCTGAAAAAGCTGCTTCGCCACATTCTTACGAATCGGTTCGACCTCTTTCTTTTCTTCCGTTTTCTCAGTTACAGCAGTTCGATTAGAATAGCCGGCTGCTCCGCTTTCCAGCTTTTCTTTTTTACTGTACCCGCCGGCAAAAAATGCATTTGCACCGGCCTCCGATGAATCGGTTGTAATAATTTCCACCGGGAGATCGTCAGCATGAAGATCGTGCCGGATATAACCATCCCTTGCCTGAAACTCCGTATAGGCGTAACTGTATTTCAAGGATATAAACTTCTCATATGTTTCTTGCATGTCCTGATAGCAGCCTGATTCTTCATATGCTGTGTCGGAATCCGGCTCTGTTGTATTTCCACCGTCCGGAGTGCTGCCCTCGTCTCCGCCTGAACTTGCAATGTTTGTAATTCCCCCCTGGTCTACATCGGACATCAGCCAATGGAAATGTACTCCCTCAAAAGCCCCGGAGGCCTGTTCTTCACAGTCTGACACACAGTCAAGCCATGCCTGGGCTAATTCCCGGTTCATTGTTTTGGCTGCTTCAATTTCCTCTGCGTTTAAAATCCCGCCGCCCTCGTCATCATCCTCCGCAAAAGCCGTTACTTCCTCCTCTTCCTCGATTTCTGGTTCCGGTACTGGAACAAAGGTGGGAGCCGGATGGCCGTCACAGAATGTCTTGTCATAGTGATAGCCGTGGGTTATTGTCTGTGCTGCATGTCCGTTTGCATCTGTCACCACAGAACCAACATTCCGAAAGCCGGACCAAATGACAGGGTTATCCTTGTGATAGCTGGCGTACGGTTCTCCTCCTTCGTAAATATGTACCAGGCCATCTTTTTCGGTGTCAATTTCTCCTTTATCATCAAACCGCTCAAACAGGACAAACCTCGCATTTTCCAGCGGCTGGCCGGTTTCATAATCATATTTATAAAGCTGTGTGTTATACGTGGATTTAAACTCTTCCTCATGGCGAAAAACCTGGAAAGTGATTCCTCCTCCAGCCGCACTAACAGCCGGTTCGCCAGCAAGGGCAGCGTAAAACACTATTGGTACAGTATCAATTTCCAGCCAAACCATTCGTTGATGTTGCCAAGGTGGAGTGGATGGAGGAGTTCCCCCACCATGTCTTCCCGAACAGGTAATACATTCCCATATTTGTAGACACTCATCAAATAGAGCTTCTTCTGATACATAAGCACCGCCCGTGCTGGCATACTCCGTTCCTTCTACTTCAAATTTAATTAATGCTTTGGGAGGTTGAGGGTTTGGATTTGAAAAGGTAATGCTGTTTGATGTCTTTGTATAGCTCCATCCATCTGTCGGCTCTGGTTTATATGTTGCACCATTGTCATTTGAGAATACAATTGGAACCTTTTGAATAAAATCTGCATCAGCTCCACCCGCATCAAAGTGTATAGTAAAATCAGAACGGTTGATTTGATAGGCGGTTGTAAGAGAGGTGCTGTCGGCAATTATATCAGGAACTTTTTTCCCGCTTTGAGTGGAACCACCACTGCCACCAAGGAGTCCTCCCATCTTCAAATACTCCTCGGTATGAGCAGCAACATATTCCAGCCATTAATACTTATCTCGGACGCTAAAGCTATAAATCAACGCCTTTAAATCTTCCTCTGTTACATACTTTCTTATTTGAATTTTTCCTTGCGCTGGAGCATTAGAATTAATTATGTTAATGATACTATTTGCTTTCTTAACCCCTAATGATGCTTGAAGAGTTAGAATTCCCCAAAATATGTACTCTTGTTCTTTTTTCGACAAAGGTACTTCCGCTTCTGACGGCCTATGCTTCTTGTATACATCTCCATCATCAGCAATTCCCCAAATGGCAAGCCCTCCTTTGTCGATACAATAAAGCTTATGAGTGCCACCAAAATCGCCATGCGCGGTGGTTAATGTTACTGTATCCTTTTCTGCGGCCTGCACCTGTAATGACGACAGGTAGGGAAAAAATGTCATAAGGCACAACATGACTGACAAAAACAATGACGTTGCTCTCTTTCCTCTCTCTTTCCACATACTAACTTTTTTCATCTTTTTTCTTCTCCTAATTACCTCAAACAAAAAATGCCTTCAACCCACGTTCTTTTCAGAGCGCCGGTTGAAGGCATTAAAAATTATTCTATAATAAAAACTTATTCTTGAATCATAACATCAATTGAGTTATAATATACATACAAAAGGAATAACCGCCCACAAAGTGGTTGGCCAGATATTTGAGTAGAAAATCCACCCTAACTCGCCAAAGTTTAGAGGGTGGTTTTTCTATGGTTTAAAGCATTTATCTAGCGAACGTAAAAACGAACGTTAGCAATGCCAAGATGAAAAGTCCAAATGTCATCAAATCCTTGAAGTCAAATTTCATCTGCATCACCTCCATCCTATGTAAGATGAAGGCCAACCACCCTGTAACACGGTTATTCCGCTGATAGTTTTCTATCCAGTTCTGCTTCCATAGGATTAATTCTTGCCCAATCAGCTTCAGTAATTAAACCGGCTGTTGTTTTTGATTTGTCAAGTCAATTATCGTTACTAAACTATCCGGATTCTCTGCGAAATACTTCTCTCGTTTAGCATCCGATTCCAATGCATACCGATTCTTTTCTGTTTATATGTTTTCCCGTTAGATAGAAAAGGATCTGTACCGGTCGGGTCGGTTGCAAACCATTGACCATTAATTTTTAATAAACAAGCCTGATGTAAATATGAAGGTGTGTATACTTCACATTCTAAGCCTACGAATTTAGCTAAGTATTGGAACTCTTCAGAGAAATCTCCGCATACACCCTTTCTGCTGATATGATTGTTTTTAGGGGCGGCCGCCGTGCCATTAGCCGCCCATCATTTGTTGCTATCATTCAACCGTGTAATCTCTATTCAGTTGTCAATGTGCATCGATTTTGCTGCGTTGATAAATGGGAAAGTGGGAGTTACACCCACACTGCTCTGCAGCTTCTCTATTTTGAGAATTTTCCCTGATTCTTATTTATACCGAAATACCAGGAACTCTGACTTGAGTCACTCCTTCCACCGTCCATTCCCCCTTATCATTCACCTGGTTCCCATCCGGTAACGTCGTGTTCTTCAAGAGCGCACCTCTCGTTCCATCCGGCTCCGGATTAAAATAGAATCTGCGCTCCAGACCGTCTGCTCCGGCAATCCACTGCCAGCCTGTCACCATATGTCCCTGTGTTCCATCAGACTTCGGCCACAGATAATACAGATTTCCGTCTGTATCCGGATACCAGCCGCTCACCATATGTCCGGTTTCATCAAAGCGGAACCAATCTGTGCTGCTCTGTTCTCTGCCTGCATATGGATTATGGACATAGGCCCATTCGTTGTGATACGTTCTTCCGTGTGCTGTAAACGCCCATAAACCGTCTGCCGTATTAACCCAGGTTCCGACAACGCTGCCGGCCGGAGCCGAGGTGCCTGCAGCCGGGCCATTTCCGGCAGGGCCAATGCCTCCGCCCGGGCTTACGCCTGAGGAGGAGCCGCTTCCACCGCCGGAGGAGCCGCCTTTGCCGCCGGAGCCTCCATATGTCAGATCAGACAGTTTATATCGGATTGTGGCATTGCAGATTGCCTTGAATCCTCCATCCTCTGTTGTAGCTGTAATAATCGCAGTGTGAACGGCTGTGTAAGGATATGTCTTATCCGTATCCTGAATCCATTTTGCGTTTCTGTTTACCGTCACCGTTCCGTCGCCGTCCAGCTTCAGGGAATCGTCGCTGACCTCAAAACGGCATGCCTTATTAAAGGCCATTTCCGGAAGCACAACTGCTTTTATCTTTTTTTCCCCGTCACCTGTCCATGAAATTACCGGGCTGCTTCTTTTACCGCTTTTCGTACATTCCAGTTCGAAATTCATGGTTTGCGGCTCTGTAATTACTCCCTCCGCATAAACCTCCGTCTGATCCTCCGTCACAAAATTGATCACAATATTGCAATTCGCTGTCTGACGGTTTCCCAGCATATCGTCCGCTGTAACCGTTACCTTCGTCTCCCTGCTGCCGGAGCCTCCAAGGACTGCATAAGGCTCATTCGTCCGGATGCCGTCATCTGTCTCTATGATATCCTGAATCCATTTTGCATCTTTCCTGACACTGACACCGGCGGACCGGTTCTCTCCATCCACGGTAGCAACGGCAGGATCGTCCACTGACCAGGTGATGTCTTTCCTGTCAAAAAAGTCCGGGGAAAATGAGGCAGTCAAGTTTTGAGGCGGTGTTACCAGTATCCTTTCTTCGGGCTTCTTCCGGCCGCCCGTTAGTCTTCTTGTCACCGTAAACCGGAGTTCCTCTTGATCAATGACCGCCCCCTCATTTGCCACATAAGTTTTATCTTTTATCTGAAAGGTGACATTAATCCGGCAGTTACCGGTACAGGGTTTTCCTTCAAAGCTGGCGGCCGGTCTGGTTGATGCCGTCAGAACGGCCACGCCTCCGTTCTGATGCCCGGCTCCGAAAATGGTGTCAGGAATCGGGTACCGGTAAGCATTGTCCGCCTGCTCTTTTTCCAGTTTCCGGATTGTATCATCAAAGAAGGACGCATTCAGATTGACACAGACAGAAGCACTTTTTTTCGTGAACCCTTCCCTGTCTTCATCGTCATTTGCCGCAAGTATAATCAGGTCCGGATCATCCACGGACCATTTGACAGAATTGTCCGCCACATCATTGTTTGTATCAACAACAGCCTGAATGAAGACAGGCTGAATTTGTGTTCCCTGCTGAAGCGCTCCGTTGATGTAGGAGGCAATCAGCTTTCCGTTGTGATCCAGAACCTTTGTCGTCTTCACAGGATTTTTCCTATTGCCTGTGCGTTCCTGTATAACGCTGATATTAAAATTTGAAGGAACAACCGATACCCTTGCCGCAACTTTTTTATACACGGCTTTCACCTCCGTGTTTTCCTCCGGCATGGTGAAGGTGTATTCGCCGCCGTTTCTATAAGTTGTCTCTTTCTCCCCTCCTACTGCCGTATAGGTCGGAACCCCGTCCATCTGAAATTTGGCTTCTTCCGTATTATTCGGTGATGTCGTTACCGTGACACTCTTTCCCGGCGCAACAGCTCCCCTTTTTCCCTTATTAACCGCACGGTAATAACTTCCGTCTCCGCGCGCCTCCAGCATCGCCACATCGTAATAATAGGTTCCTGATGATATTGTATCTATCTGGGGAATCGTAATTAAATACCCTCTGGTCGGGCGGCCTGCATCGTTGGGGGCAAAATGGTCGATTGAATACCCGGCTTCATCTGCACCGGCACCGCCGTGATCTTCATCAATAATCGATAAAATTCCTTTTTCCAGAACCTCATAATAGTACTGATCCGATATATTTTTCGATACTCCGCCCTGTACGAGGGTATAGAAAGGATCGCCCGGATGGGAATACCCAATATTTGCAGAATACGTATATTCATTGTCATCCGGAATTCCGCTTCCACATATGTTAAAAGCAATTTTGCTCTCCATGTCGGCAAACAAAAATCCAACATCCGCGCCATAGCGGAAATAATCCCCCGCCTCCCTATGTCCTATAAAGGTTCCCCTGTGCCCGGCCGCTCCGGTTCCCGACTGGCCGATTATTCCCTCAAAGCGTGCCACCTTCATTCGTCCTGACGCATACTTTCCCGTAATTCCTCCGACAATACCGGAGCCGCTTCCGCCAATCGTACCGGATACATAGCTGTTATAAATATCAGAGGCATTCTGGAATCCGGCAATTCCTCCAACCGTTGCATTACGGCCCTGTATCCGGGAGGTACTGTTATCCCCCGTCTCAACCCGGCAGTCCACAATACTGCTGCCAGCCGCCTTCCCGGCAATCCCGCCGACATATGTATCGATTCCTCCGTTGACATTGATTGTTACGTTGGATATGCAGTTTTCGATTACCGACAGGGACGGATCGCTCCCCTCAATTACAGCCGTAATTCCGCCGGATGTTCCGGATGCCGATACGCTGCCGGATACGGTACAGCCTGTGATTTTTGAATTTACTGCGCTGCCGGCCAGAATGGCAACCTCTTTTTGGCCGCATACTGTTTTTCCGGGCTTCAGGGTCAGATTTTTAACCGCAGCATCTTCAATTGCCCCAAAGAATCCAACCTTGTTCCAGGAAGTTCGGTTTAGTCTGAAATTGGAAATAGTTTTGCCATTTCCATCAAAACTGCCGAAAAATTTATTTGTAATCTCGCCGGAAAACTCAGAGGAATCCCTGAAATATCCAATCGGATTCCACTCCATTCCTCCCAAATCAATATTGCTCATCAACCTGAAATGCTTACCGTCATAAGAGCCGATAATTTCTTCGTTTCCCTCCCCCGGCTGTACCCGCATTCCCATTGCGGCAAGCTGGGCAAGGCCCATTAGCTGATTTTTATTTTTAATCTGATACGGTTTTTTTTCCGAACCGTCCCCGGCTGTTCCGTCTAAAAATGAAAAATCCCCGTTCCAGTTATCCCAGATATCTCCCAGCGAACTTTTTCCCACCGCCGACAGCGCCATGGAACTTGTTGCAGGGATCTCACTTCCGGATGCCGCTGCTAGCCTTTCCGGCTCTGCCTCTCCCGGAGTTGTCATGCGGTTCTCCTTGCGCCTTCCATCAAATTCCCGGCTGTGCACGGTATCCCAGTCCTCAAAGGTAAACCCATTTGTCGCTGCCAACCCATGGAGAGAACCGGTTAAAAGCATGATGGTTATCAGGACTGCCGATGTCAGCCCTTTCCCCTGCCTGAGTATGCCCTGATTTCTTTTCTTCATCGTATCCTCCTCGCTTTCATTCTCAAAAGAGCTTTTTTTAAGAGCCGCCCTTGTTGTCTTCCTTCATTTCTCGTCCCCGCTGTCTCTATATATTACGGTTCTGCGAATAGAAACACGGTACTCCCTATTCTGCCTGCGGCACCGCAAAGGCGGGACGGAGTCCGTATGTCCGGCTCCCTGCCGGTACCGGATGAATATTTCCGTTGACTAAATCGACGGCGTATACATGATCGGAGTAATAAAATCTCCCTTCATGATCCTCTGCGTAATAGGGCGTCCGAAGATAATATCCCTGTGAATAGGGGCTTATCTGAACTGCCGGATTATTCTGCTGTGAACCGAACCGCCACAGTTCCTTCCTGTACCGGAGCGCTTCCTCCACAGAAAGGCAGAACAAACGATCCTGCATCAACTGAAAACCGATATCATGCGGCGCCAGCAGGCCGCCGTCCAGCTGCTCCATGGTTCCTGCCACCGTCCCCCCTGTATAGGCCGTATTAATTCCAATCAAAACCGGTTCTAAATTAAAGCTGCTGTTCACGCTGTTTTGCGCCAGCCATTCCCGTATCCGGGAGGACTTATAATTATTATCAGGCCCGAAAGAAATCTCTTTTAATGCCATGCTGCTGCAGGTATCGGCACGGATCACACTGTCACAGAGAAACAGGGCGGCGCTTCGGCGGCCATCCAGATTATCACTGTAATCTTCATCCACACAGCGGAAACGGTACAGCTTCTGCCCTATCTGCCGCATCTGGATATCCCCCGTTTTCCAGTTTGACGGCTCAGCTTTCTCCCCTGTCTCCGGACTTTTCAACAATATGAACGGGCGGACACCATACGCCCTGCTTTCCGCTGCCGGAACAAGGCACAGACCTCCCTCCGGATCCACGGCGTAAACAGCGCCTCCTGACACGGTCCGAAGAAGGCAGGCATTCCCTGCTTCTATCATTTCTGCATACGCTTCATACTCATCCGTTGAAAGCAGTGCCGCATAATCGTTCCTTCCGTCTGCGTCCGGCCGCTCAATCGGCTGGAGGGCAGACGCGGCAGAAATGTTGTTGGCAAATGCGAGATTAAAATATTCCCGGAGAGGCGAACCGTTATAGTCAGACTCCGTAAAACAAATGCCCGTAATATCCTCCCCCAGCGTTTCCTCCGACAGATAGAGCATGTTTCCGGACCCTCTGTAATTCAAATCAAGACAGCGGAAGACAAGCTCTTTTTCCCCACTCTCCGTTTGGAGGACAGTTCTGATTCTGTCTCCAATCTGTGCGGGGAACGCCCGTTTTTTGCAGCGGTCACAGAGAGAATCTCCGTCCGAATCATAATGGCCTGATGCGGGGAGGATTACTGTCTCCTCCGTTCTGCATTTCTTACAGCAGTAGGTCTCCTGTCCATTTTTCAGACAGTCATTCTCCCCTGCAATGATAAGCTCCCAGTTATGGGTACAATTTTCCGCATTCCAGTTACGGCGAACGGAAATCCGGAGTACGGTGCAGCTATCCTTCCCAACCTTAAATCTGTCTTCCGTGACGGAAGAATACTCTGCATCAAAGCTTGTGCCGATTACCAGCGTCTGCGGCACGTAATTTTTTCCAATCATATAAAAACTGTGCCACCGGGCATCCTGAATCATGGAAACAAGATTTTTAATCCGTTCGTTATTGCGTGATTCATTCTCTACCATCAAATGAACGCCGCTGCCTTCCTCCTCTCCCTGTCCCGTAATAAGGCAGTCTGCCTTCCACGCCCGCTCGAGCCACCGGGCGAGCCTTTCCCGGCCTTCCCGATCCGGCTCTTCCGGCGCCGCTATCTTCTCACCCTGCCGGTATTCGACGTAGTACTTATGGCGGCCTGCCTGATAGAGGAGAAATTCCTGGGGACTGTCTGCCTCCGCCCTCCAGATATGTCCGTCGGCCCCAATAATCTGCTCCGGAAAAGAAACATGGATTGCAGTTCCTTCCGGAGCCTGCCCCTGCTGCGAATTAAAAATCCTGTTATCATGGTCTGCGGCATCTACAAAAGATACCGTATATTCAATAAATCCCTCCTTTTCTTCTTTGCCATAGGAAGGGAAGCCGTGGCAGATTATCAGCACGGCGGCGGCAAGTAAAAGTCCTGTATTAAAACGCTTCACGACTTCCCTCCTTTGACTTCCCTAATCTTCCTTTTTTCCATTTCATTGTTTTAGGTTTTGTCATAATTTCCTCCTGTTTTTATTTTTTGGCAAACAAAATCACACTGGTATGATACGGCATGATTAATATTTGTAACAGTTCATGCAGTCTGAACTGTTACTAATGTTTTGAAACTCTGCGGATTCGGGTTTAGATGTAGCGGATTTAGATACTAAGCATGACTAACAAACAGAAATTCAGAATATGAAAAAAATAGTACAAATTAAGCACAAAAGCAAAAAGATAATAATAAATTGCAAAATGGAATATTAAATGAAATACTGCCGGAAATTCGGCACCGATTGATTCATGGAAGGCCTTGGCCCGCCTTAGAACAGATAAAAGAATAAAACCGATAACGAAATTGATATCTGTAAGTCTCCTCCGATTTGAGGATGATTTTAATCTAACACAAATCCTTCTCTTTTGCAAGATCTGTTTTTAGATTTAACTGAGATTGGGAGGACGCGTCCGGAACGGGCCATGTCCGGTGTGGTGAGGGGAGTGGCTGAATCTTTCTATTGACACTGTTCTCTATATGTATTATAGTGTACTTGTAATAGCAATACAGCATAGTACAGCGGAGGTTTTTTGTGGAACTATTTATTAATAATCATGCAAGCAAACCCATCTATGAACAGATTTCCGATCAGATAAAAGCCTTAATCATAAACGGGGAACTAAAACCGGGAGATGCCATTCCGTCAATCCGTTCAATGGCAAAATCGCTTCATATCAGCGTTCTGACAGTACAGAAAGCATACGATTCTCTCCAGACAGACGGATTTATTGAGACAACGGCCGGAAAAGGCTGTTTTGTTTCGGCACAGAATCAAGACTTTTATCTGGAAGAACAGCAGAAGAAAATCGAGGAACACTTTTCCGAAGCCATCGAAATCGCCCGTTGCAGCGGTATCAAGCTGGATAAATTAACGAGACTTTTAACGCTTTTATACGAGGAGGACTGACCATGGATGCTTTAACTGTCAAAGGATTAAGTAAAACCTACAGCAGCTTTACTTTACAGAACATTTCCTTTCAGGTTCCAAAGGGCACAATCGTAGGATTAGTCGGTGAAAACGGCGCCGGTAAGAGTACAACCATCAATGCGGTGTTGGGGCTTATAAAAAAGGATTCCGGTGATATATCGATATTAGGCAGGCATGATTACGAGATGACGGCCGCTGACCGTGAACTGATTGGCGTAGTGTTTGACAACAGCAATTTTTCCGGGGAGCTTTCACCGAAAATGCTTCATAAGGTTTTAAAAGATATTTATCATACATGGGATGAAGCTCTGTATTTTTCGCTTCTCGAGAAAATGAATTTACCGCGTGATAAGAAAATCAAGACCTTTTCCAGAGGCATGAAGATGAAGCTGTCCATTATTGCCGCCGTTTCCCATCATCCCCGGCTTTTAATATTAGATGAGGCCACAAGCGGACTTGACCCGGTTACAAGGGACGACATCCTGGATTTATTTTTAACTTTTGTCCAGGAGGAAGAAAACTCCATTCTGCTCTCCTCCCACATTACAAGCGATCTGGAAAAAATAGCCGATTATATTATTTTTATTCATGCCGGAAAACTCGTCTTTTTTAAATCAAAGGATGAATTACTCGCAGACTATGGAATTATAAAATGCGGCCTGGCACAATTTGGCCAGATTGAAAAGCAGGATATTATCGCTTACCGGAAAATGGACTATGAATGGCAGATTCTGGTCGGTGACAGAAAGAAAGCCGAGAAAAAGTACCCCAAAGCCATGATCGTCCCTGTAACAATAGACGAAATAATGCTGCTTTATGTGAAAGGAGAGACATAGATGAAAGGGCTTATCAGGAATACGTTTTACTCAATGGAAAATAATATCAAACTCGCTTTTTTGATGGCCGGCTTTTTAATATTGACTCCGCTGATAACCAGGGAACCCGTTGTTTTATCCATGATTACGGCCGTTCAGATATTTATCTTTATCGCTAATGTGGGCACGTCGCTCCAGGCCGATGAAATCTCAAACTGGAACCGCTTTGAACTGACGCTGCCGGTGAACGTTAAATCAGTGATTCTGGCAAAATATATTTCATTCTGTATCCTGATATTTTTCGGATTTGCCGTCAGCCTCCTTACCGGTCTGATGACGGTTGTAACTGTACCGTCATTGAACACAACTTCGTTGATTTGGGGGTATCAGTACGGTCTGACACAATCCATTACAGTGGCCGCGATAATGTTTCCTGTCATGCTGAAAATCGGCACAGAAAAAAATGAATTGATAATCCTGATATCCGCCTTTTTTGCCGGGATTTTCATGCTGATTGTCGCAGTATTACTCGCTCCGTGGACCGCAGGGATTAACCTGCGATCCGGCCTTGTCGGAGCGGCAGCTTTATCTGTTTCACCGCTGCTTTTGTTGATTTCCTATTTTATCTCGCTGCGGATCTACAAGAACAAGGAATTTTAATATGGGCAAGCTCTCTATGCAGGCGGACCGCCATAATAACGGCAACAGCGGCAGAGATAACGTCGGAAACAGGCTGGGCGAAAAGAATCCCATCCATCCCGATAAATGACGGCAGAAGCCAAATCACTGGCACAAAGCAGATTCCCTGTCTGCACGCTCCCAGGATAAAGCCTTCCCTTGCTTTGCCAAGCGCAAGAAAAAGGGAGGAATAGACGGTATAAAAGCCAAAGAGCAGGAAAGTACAGCCGTTTGCCGCTAGGGCTTTCCGGCCGGCGCGGATCATTTCCCCGTCTCCTTTCGTAAAGCCTGATATAATGGCTGTTGAAAACAGGGCTAAGGTCAGTCCATAGACCGCGCAGAATACGGTCGACCATATAATCGCGGTTCTGACCGCTTCACACAGCCTGTCATATTTTTCAGCGCCGTAATTAAATCCGGCAATTGGCTGAAATCCTTTGATAAATCCAAATACCATCAGACTGCCCATAGCGGTGATTCTTGTTACGGCTCCCAGTCCGGCAATGACTGAATCACTATATTCTTTAGCCTGCAAATTGATGAGTGTTATGGACAGACCTGTCAGAAGCTGGAATACCAGGGTGGGAATGCCGACTTTCATAATTTCCGATATGATTTTCCCAGTAAAACAGCAGTCTTGAACACGGAAGGTAAAGACACTTTCTCTCCGTAATACGTAACGTAAATACACAAGCGCAGACACCGCCTGGGAAATTGCGGTGGCGGTTGCCGCTCCTGTAACCCCCAGTCCCAGAACATAGATAAATACCGGATCCAGGACTATATTCAGTACCGCGCCTGCCATCAACGCACACATCGTGGTTCTGGCCGCTCCCTCGCTTGTCACAATACTGTTCATTGTGACATTAAAGACATTGAATATGGATGAGGCCGTATAAATTCCTGCATAGGCCAAAGCATAGGGCAATATGCTCTCCGTCGCGCCCAGAAGTATCAAAACCGGCTCCAGAAAAAGCAGGGCGCAGACAATCATTACCGCGCCGGCAAGCAGACTGCCGTACAGCGCTGTGCTTGCAGCCTTGTTCGCAGTTTCTTTTTCACCATAGCCCAGCAGCCTGGAAATATAGGAGGCCGCGCCGTTCCCGAACAGCAGTCCCAGTCCTGCCACTATCTGCCCAAGCGGAAATGCCACAGAGATTGCCCCCATCTGGCTGGTTCCCAGACCTCCGACAAAATAGGCGTCCACCAGATTGTATAATGCATTGATCATCATTCCAATCATGGCAGGCAGCCCCATTGCTAAAAGAGCTTTGGGGATAGGCGCACTCCCCAGAAGCTCCATTCTTCTGTTACCCTCATTCATGATAACTCTCCTTTCTTTCATTCGAATTATATACTATAGTATATATTACTATATTTTATAGTATTGTCAGTGTCATTACCCATAATACTGTAATTTATAGTATGTGTCAAGTAAAAAGAGAAGGCTTTGTTTTCCATGCTTTATCCGACGCAAAAAGCGCCTGTCGTGATTGGCTAAACCACGACAGGCGCTCCTTTATTTTTCTTTCCCTATCTGTTCTTTTCTTTCTCAGCCGTCCGCGCCAGGTACCGCAGGCGCCGTGTTCCATATCCAAATCCGGCTGCGATTAATGTCTGTGCATTGAGAAGGAATCCATCTTATACTGTTTCAGATTCTCATGCACCTGTCTGGCATCGGCCTCGGCAATCAGCTTATCCCTTGATTTCTTCGCTTCCATCTCACTCTTATGGCTGCTCGGGCCGCCGACACAGCCGCCGACGCACGCGCCATGC
>OAWV01000636.1_pt1 | contig 25158 bp, 19 predicted proteins | sample 1495551 | NCBI WGS metagenome assembly OAWV01 (sample SAMEA2580245, study PRJEB22360) | human gut metagenome | biome: human gut; feature: human-associated habitat; material: faeces | place: Denmark | collected 2008/2010 | reverse complement strand
TCTTTTTATGCCCTGGCCGGAAGATGCTGCATGACGCCCCGGTGACAGGGCAGGACGCAGACCTCCCCGAACCGCTTGCAGCCGTGGCAGGGGTGCCCTTTGGGGGCAGGAGCAGGACGGGACGGACGCGGCCTGTGCGGGGCCTGCATCATCGTCCGCTCATAGGGATTGTTGGTAAAGCATCTCACAGTTCCTCATCCTCCGTCTCCGGCTCGTCCAGCTCCACGTCGGCGTCCCCCTCGTCCTCGCCGTAGTCGTAATCGTCCAGATCGGCGCTGCCCCTGGTGCTGGCCTGTTTGCCCTTGACCAGCTTGAAGTAGGCCAGCGCCCCACCGCCGCCCAGCAGGACCAGGACGACCAGCAGCACGGCGGGGTTCAGGCCGCCCGCCTCTTTCTCCGGCTCCGGCGTCTCCTCCGGTTCCGGGGTGGGTTCCGGCTCCGGCTCCTTTCCCGCGCACTCGGTCATGTTGACCGCACACACCGGGCAGGCGGTGTTGACCGCACCAGCCGCGCACTTCTCCGTGCAGGAACAGGCGGCAGGTTCCCCGTCCTCCATGAGCGCCAGCAGGTCGGCCTCATCCACGGCGTTCAGGAAATAGACGGTGTTCTCACCGTCCGCCGCCCGGTCTACAATAATATAAAAGGTATTGCCGCCCTTGGTCTGGACGGTGATAAACTGCTTATCCCCGGCGGCCTCGCCCTCAATGTCGTCCACGATGGTCAGGTTGCCCTCCGGGGTCAGGGGCTCCGGCTCCACGCCCCCGGTAACGGGTTCCTCCGAAGTTACTTCCTCCGGGTCCTCGGCGTAGGCGAAAGCGGCAGGGGTCAGGGCGGAGCAGCACAGCATCACGGCCAGCAGGCCGGTGAACAGACGGGTTTTAAGTTTCCTCATGGTCGGCCTCCTCCTTTTCCACAGGGGCGGCAGACTGCGGCCCGGACGGACGGGCCGCCTGCATGAGCGCGGCCAGCTCGTCCGGCGTCACGCCCATGCGCCGGACAATGCCCACAATGTCCAGGTTCTCCAGCTCCGTCACCTGCTTGTCGATCTCGTCGTTGCGGGCGTTGAGCTTGGCGATCTTCTCGCTGTTTTTCTCACGCTCCGCCAGCAGTTTTGTAATTTTCGGGTTCAATGAAAACACTCCTCTCAGGGCAGGCGGCCATAGCAATACAGGTGCTCCTGCCAGTAGCTTGTATTCAGGTTTGCGTAAGAGATTGGGGACCCGGCGTGGATCATCATGCCATTCCCCACATAGATGCCACAGTGAGAGACCCCCGGCGTGTCATAGGTGCCCTTGAAGAACACCAAATCGCCCGGTTTGGCGTTGGCGGCGGTAACGGGGGTGCAGATGTTGCACAGGCTCTGCGCCCCCAGCCGCCCCACGTCCCAGCCGCTGTGATTGATGACCCAGCTCACAAAGCCGGAGCAATCGAAGCTGGTGGAGGGGCTGGACCCGCCCCAAACATAGGGGTAGCCCAGGTATTTCTCCGCTTCCTCCAGCATGGCGGCAAACTGCTCGTCCTCCAATGCCTCCGGGGGCACGTCGTAGTCCAGGTAGTCCTCCTTTTGGGAGGCGTTGGGGTACTGGCTCTGCGGGAACAGGTCTGGGCGGTTGCCCAGGGTAGCCATATAGGTAGCGTACATGGAAAGCTGGTCCTCGCCCATGATGTAGACCGGCAGGTGGGACAGGTCGGTATTTTCCAAGGTCACATAGCAGATGTACCAGGAATAGGGGTCCCCCTCGCTGTCATACCGGGTCTCCACCACGACGCGCTCGGTGAGGATGTACTGCTTCTCAAAGAGCATATCCAGCGTCCCTTGCACCTCGTCCAGCGTCCACTCCCCCTGATGGTAGGCGGTGAGGATGGAAACGAGCACATAGGGGTCGTGCCCGATCTCGTCCAGGTCAAAGTGGTATTCGTCGTAGGAATGGGTGCTCTCGTAGGTGTCCAGGTAGTCTTGCAGCTCCGCCTCCATCCCGGCATAGGCGTCCTCCGCGCCCAGCATGGCCTCGTCGGTGGAGGGATAGGTGGTGCTGGCGATGCCGGACATACCGCCCTGTACCAGCACGGAACAGGAGGACATGCAGTTGAGGAAGAACGCGACAGCCAGAAACAGGCTCGCAGCGATCAGGAAGCCCTTTTTGTGCCTCCGGGCAAAATCCGCCGCCTGACGGCTCTTTTTCGCCGCCGCCTTTGCAGACTGGGCCGTGTGCGCGGTAGTCTGCCCCACGGTGGCGGCGGTCTGTCCGGCGCGGCGGGCGGCGGCATACTGCCGCTTGATAGCTTGCTTCTGCTGCCAGCGGGAAAGTGGGCTGCTGGAAAGGCCGGGGTTCTCTTGCAGGCTCTTTTGATACAGGGCATTGAGATTGGCCTTTTCCAGCTTCCGCTCCGCCGCAGCCGCCTTGCGGTAGGGGCGCAGCTTATGGGAGCGATACCCGGCCCGGACCAGACGCCCGGCGCTTTCTGCCGCCTCCTCTGTCTTATGGGCGCTCTCCACTCCCACATTGTTCGCCTCACTCTGCCGGACTTCCCGATGCACCGCGCCCAGCGCCGTATCTGCCGGGGCATCCCGCAGCGCATGTTGGAGCTTGGAGGGCGGCTTCTTGTCCTCAAACTGCAAGCGCACCGTGACGGCCCCGGTCTCCGGGTCCATGGTGTGCTGCTTGACCTTCCGCCTGGGGACCTTCGCCTGGGCCTTGTCCGCCCTGGCCGCCGCCCGGTCCGCTTTGCGGATGGGCTTTTCCAGGGCGGGGTTTTCCCGTTCCTCTTTCGTGAACTGCAAGCGCGGCTCTCGTCTCAACCGGACACCTCCTGGGGCTTGGTGGTCATGATCTTGTAAAGCTCCGTGTCCTTGGGAAAGCGGTCTATAAAGGGCAGAATGACGTTGCCGTAGAACAGCAGCCCCTCGCCCTCGCCGGAGTGGGTCACATAGGAGAGCTGATGAGGGCTGATATTGAGATGCTTGGCTAAAATCTGCCGGTCTCCCGCCGCCTGATTGAGCATGTAAATGAAGTCCGAGTTCTCAAAGATATTCTCGACCTCCCGGCTGCTCAAAAGGTTCTTGACATTCTGTGTGATGCCGGTGGGAATACCGCCCCATTTTCGGAACCGTGCCCAAATCTCCACAGAATACGCGGCGGTCTGCTCCTCCGCCAAAAGCAGATGGAACTCATCCATATAGTAACGGGTGTACTTCCCCGCAGAGCGGTTTTCTGTCACGCGCCCCCATACCTGGTCCTGAACAATGAGCATCCCCAGCTTTTTGAGCTGCTTGCCGAGGCCCTTGATGTCGTAGCAGACGATCCGGTTGTTTACATCTACATTCGTCCTGTGATTGAACACATTGAGGGACCCCGACACATAAATCTCCAGCGCCGTGGCGATGCGGCGGGCTTCCCGCTCCTCCTGTTCCAGCAGGCATTGGTACAGGTCGCCCAGGATGGGGATATTTTCGGGCTTCGGGTCGTTCAAGTAAGGCTGGTAAATGATACGCACACAGCGGTCAATCACCGTTTTTTCCACGGGTTCAAGCCCGTCCCGATTGCCCACGATCAGCTCACACAGAGAGAGGATGAAGTCTGCTTTCAGCGACAGGGGGTTATCATCGTCGGAGTAGTTCAGGTTAATATCCATGGGATTGATATAATCCGTGCTGGTGGGAGCAATACGGATCACCTGACCGTCCAATCGCTCGACCAGAGGAAAATACTCGCCCTCCGGGTCACAGATGAAAATATCATCCGTGGTGAGAAGAAATGCGTTGGTGATCTCGCGCTTGGCGGAGAAGGACTTGCCGCTGTTATGGACGATCAGCCCGTTTTCCAGCAGGAAGTTGAGGTGCTGAGGCACGGACAGGTCATAGACCGGGACCTTCTCCGCCAGCGTCAGGAAGGACACCCGTACAGCCACATGGCTGCCGCTGAGACGCTGGCCCTCCCGGATGTGTCCGGCCTCCACGAACCGGCCAGCCGCGTCCATGATGAGGTGGGTGTCCGTACAGCGCAGAGTGGTCCCGTCCTCCAGCTCGATCACCTTCAGCTCGTCCGCGTACTTCTCAATGCGAATATCCCTGGCACGGGCCGCCACGATTTTGCCGGTGTGCTCGTCATAGGCTTGCACCATGGTTTCCTCCACACCCTGTTCTACCAGCTCCGCAAAACTCACAGCGGAACCGTCCGCCAGCCGGACGCGGGTATCGCCGGTGAAACAGCCGGGGGTGCCGAGAATGAGGCCGTTGGGGTTTTTGAGCAGCTTCCGGTCCACCATGATAAGGTTGTTGGACAGGGCGTTGATGCCGTAGTACAGGGCCTCCGGGCTGGTCTGGAACAGCTCCTGCGTGGTAAAGGGCACAAAAATAGCGGTGCTGGACGAGGTAAGCCCCCGCTGTATCTCCACCTGATTGAGACCCAGGGGCAGGCAGCTCATCAGCCCTTCCTCCGGCTGAAGGTCCAGCGGCACCAGACGGCAGTTGTGCTTCTGCGCGATGGAACCGGCCTGGAACATGTTGTTGTCCAGTTGTTTCCGGCTCTCCGCCGTGTTCATCAGCAGGAACGTCACCAGGAACATGCGCTCATTCCGGCTCTGGAGGTCTTGCAGCAGCTTCTTGGCCTCCTCGCCGTAGGTAGCAAGGTCTGAGGGGATGATGTCCATGTCATACCCGGCCCGGACCGCTTTTTTCTGTTCCTCGATCTTGGTGCGGTCCAGGTCGGTGATCTTACGCTTGATGGTCTTGATGGCGCTGACCTGATCCACAGACTGGACGTGCATGGACACCACAAGACTGGACTCCATATCCAGAAAATCCGCCAGAATACGGTCGTTCAGCTCCGGGGCCAGAATTTGGAGGAAGGACACCGCGCCGAACTTCCGGCCCATGCGGAAGGTCTTGCCGCCCGGAAATTCCAGGGGCGTGGGGGCGATGAAGTCCTTGGTAGACAGGCCGGAGGGCGCCAGCCAGTCCCAGGAAAAGCGGAACGGCTCCGGCTCGTCCATGTGGAAGATACCGTGCAGCAGGCACAGGCGCTCCGCGCCGTTGAGGGGCGCGGCGGCCACGCCCAGCCGCTTGAAGTGGTTGAGCAGGTCGGTCTCGATGCGCTCCAATCGAGGTTTGGCCTCCTGGACGCTCTCTGCGTCGATGCCGAAGGTCAGGTACTTGGTCTTGACTAGACCGTTATTCCCTCGGGCAAGCTGGTTTTGCAGCATTTCCGTGTACTCCGCCCGGATGCTGTCAAAATCGTCCCCTTGGGGCGGAATCACGATGCGCTTCTCATAGCTCTCCCTGGTGGCGGCCAGATTGAGGAAGGAAAACTGGAAGCGGATGGAGCTGTCAAAATAGTTCAGGAAATCACACCACCCCTCGAAGATGGCCGCCTTGTCCTCGTTCTGACTGAGCTGGTAATTGATGTCCTGAAACTGCACCATCTTGGTGTAGTAGGTGTCTGTGACCCGGCAAACGCCGTCCGGCCACATACGTTGATAGGGGATGCTGTCCTGGGCAGACAGCTCCTTTTTATCGGTCCGGGCCGCCCTGCGGATGGCCGCGTCGATCTCCCGGCGCTCGGCGCGGGTCAGCCTGCGGCGGCCTTTTCCCGGCGCGTCCTTGGCAGGCGTCTGCTTTTTTGCCTTGAACAATGCGATACACCTCCCGGTCTAATTGGTCCTGCCGCGCAAGGGCGGCGTAAAAGTTGTTGGTCTTATAGGGGCGCTTTTTGGGGCGCAGGAAGTACAGGCGGACAAACTGCCGAACCACCTTCTCCAGCGGCTGGCCGTTGCGCTCGTACATCGCCAGAAAGAAAAACGGAAGCATGGTGAGCACCATCACCAGAGCGGCGGTGCTGGTGCCCATGCTGCCCCGGAGGAAAAAGAACAGCGGAACGCCAATGAGCGCGCCGCTGCCAAAGCAGATCAGTTGCCGCTTCGTCAGGTTGAAAGCGACCTTCGTTTTAACTTTTGTCAGGTCCTTGGGGACCGGAACATAGGCCATAAAATCACCCTTTCCATTGGTCAATGGGCATTGAATGCGGATTTTGCCATGCTGCTCGTCTTAAAGAGCGTGAAACACAGCAGCACCGTGTAGCCCATGCACGTCCAGATGGCATAGCTCACATCGCCCTCCAGGGCGATGTTCTGCACCAATACCGCATAAATACCGACGCAGACGATGATAAGAAACGCCTGGAAGCCCAGGGCAAACAGGCTGCGCAGATAGTTTTACCCCATCTGGCCCCATTCGTGGTTCATCATGGTCGCCATGGGGACAGGGGCCAAAGACGTGACCAAATATATTTCAATCATTCTTCCGAATGTAATAATGAAAATGCAGATCACCAGCGCCCACATGGTAATACCCACAAAGAGGGATTGGAACCACAGGCCGAACAGCGGTCCCAGGTCCATCTCCATCAGCCGGGCCTCCAGGTCTGCGGTCACGCTGGAGATGTCGATAGCGGTGTCCCCGATGATAACGCCGGAGGCGTTATTCACCATGCCCTGCGCCACATCAAAGACCCCCATCACAATATCCCATGTGTTGGTGACAATGAGGATGGCGCAGGCGGATTTGAAAATCCACTTGAAGAATACCGCGCTTTCAATGTCGTGGAAGTTGTTCTTGTCCACAATGAGCTGGATCAGCTCCAAGGTCATCACAAAGGCCAGAATGACCCCGGCTATGGGCACCATGACCGTCTCTGAAAGGTTCTGGACCATGCTGAAAATATCGTGGTTCCATGCCTGGGGGGTAAGCCCGACCTGCGTAGAGACCTCACCGACCTTCTGATTGACCGCATCAAACATGCCGGTCAGGTTGCCCATGATGCCGCTGACCAGGATTTCCTTCAGCCAGTCAGTGAGGCCCTGTATAATAAAATCCAAGGGTAGGCACCTCCTATCACACCGTCAGGGTCAAGGGGGCCGCACCCGGCCAGGAGACCGGGGGCGGCCTCTCTTTGCCCAATCAGGTGGTAAAGAGGCCGGAGAGCAGGGGCACCAGCACCATGCCAACGATGGCGACACCCGCGCCCGCCATGAGCTGCTTCATTCCCTGTGATTTCGCGCCAGGGTTATCATTACCATAACCTTCCAAAAGGTTAATCACGCCCCACACTCCGAGGCCAGCTCCCAAGGCGATCACCAGGGTCTGCAATACTTCAATCGCGCTGTTGAAAAAATCCATATAGTACCTCCGAAAATTCAAAAGATTTTGGAAGGTACACACTTTCCTCCTTTTTGCGGAATAGGCCGCTCCGCCTACGCGGTGGCGGCCTCCTCGTCCGTCAGGTCTACCTCGTACACGTCGTAGACCTCCTCGGCTTTTGGTTTCAGACGGACAGAAAGGAAACGCTCTATGTCAAAGGCGTTTCTCTTGTCGCTGTCCGACAGATACTTGTAGTTGGGGTGCTTCGTGATGTCGTATTTGTCCGACAGAAATGGCCGGACGCCGCGCAGTTGGAGAATACACTTGCCGCCGTCCAGGACCGCCAGCTCGTCCACGCTGGCAAGCTCCTTGCCCAGCTTCTGATAATTCAGGGAGTGGGAGGTCTCCCGGCCCCGGCTCTCGCCGGTATTGTAGGTGTCTATGGTCTCCTTGCCCAGCGCGGCGGACAGCTCCTTGAGGGTGGTGGGTTCCGAACCGCCCAAAAACAGCCGGGCGTCCATGTTGCCCACAATCGTGTCCGCATGGTCCCGGTACAGGGCTTTAAGCTGAGACTGTGCCTGGAGGACCAGACAGGCCGAAATCTCCCGGCTTCGGATGGTTGCCACCAGCTTCTCAAGCCGGGGAATTTGCCCGATGTTCGCGGCCTCGTCAATGAGGCACCGGACATGGATGGGCAGCCGCCCGCCGTACACATCGTCCGCTTTCTCGCACAGCAGGTTGAATAGCTGGGTGTAGGCCATGCTGATTAAGAAATTAAAGGTGTCGTCCGTGTCGCTCATAATGAAGAACAGGGCGGTCTTGCGGTCTCCCAGTGTGTCCAGCTCCAGCTCGTCATAGGCGGTCAGCTCCCGCAGCTCGCCGATGTCAAATGGGGCCAGCCGTGCGCCGCAGCTCACCAGTATGCTCTTGGCGGTTTTACCCGCCGCCAGCTTATATTTGGCATACTGCCGCACGGCAAAGTGGCCGGGGTCCCGTTCTTTCAGCTCGTCAAACATCAGATCAACGGCGTTCTTAAATTCCTCGTCGTCCTCCCGGACCTCCATGGCGTTTATCATCTCCAGCAGCGTGGAGAAGTTCTGCTCCTCCTCCGGGGCCTCGTAGTGGATGTAACCGATGAGCGCCGTATAAAGCAGCGTCTCGGCCTTCAGCCAGAAATCGTCCCCGGACTTTCCGCCCTCGCCCTTGGTGTTGACAATGAGGCAGTTCACCAGCTTCAAAATGTCCTTCTCGCTATGGATGTACGAAAACGGGTTATAGTGGTGGGACTTCTTAAAGTTGATGGTGTTCATAATCTTGATGCGGTAGCCCTTGCGCCGCAGCATTTTCCCGCACTCAACGACGATACTGCCCTTGGGGTCTGTGACCACGAACGAACAGGGGTAGGTCTCGCTGTCACATTGCATCAGGTTCGGCTTGAGCCAGAAGCGGGTCTTACCGCTGCCGCTCCCGCCGATGATAAGGAAATTCTTATTCCGGGCCGTCTTGGGGTCCTTGGGGCGGTTGTTCATGGTGATCTGCTCGGTCTGCGTCAGAATGGCGTTATTCTCGAAAACCGGGTCCACAAAGGGCTGGATGTCCTTGGCCGTGCCCCATCGTGCGCTGCCATACTCTGTACCGTGGCGGTATTTCTTGGCGTTTTTGCCTTTGAGGTAGACAGCCAGCCGCAGGGCCGCCCCACAGCACAGGCCCACCAACAGGTCGGAGGGGTGAAAGCTGGGGGCGGCGGATTGAAACGCGGCGGCAAAGCCGTCCATCAGATGCAGCACCTTGTCCGCAAACTCTGTCCCGGACGAAAGCCGCCATGCCTGCCCCAGTTTGGTGGCATAGAGGCCCACGAACAGGTACGGGAGATTGGAGAGGACATATTTTTTCAAGTTGACCTGTCTCACCGCTCCAGCACCTTCTTTCGCACCTTCTCCACGGTGTTCCGGGCCATATCCTTATACTGCTCCAGCCGTTCCAGCACAGAGGGCCGGGTCTCCCGGCGCAGCTTCCGGCCCATGTACTCCTGAAAGGCGGCGGTGATGGCGTCGGCGTCGCGGCCCTTGAAGAAGATCATGTACTTGGGCGGCGATGTGCTCCGGTCCTTCTTGACCGCATAATCCACGCCGTACTTCCGGGCAATCCGCTCAAACTGCCGGATTTCCTTGTCCTGGATGTCGATGTTGGAGACCCCTTGATTTTGCCGCGTGAGCTGCTTCACTGTCTGCTTGCCCCGGTGGACCACCGGCGTCTCCCGCTTCCGCCGCTTTTCCACCTTGGCCTCCTTGAGATGGGCCATGTATTTGGAAATCGCCGCTTTCAGCAGACGCCCGGTGAATTTGCCGCCATTGACAATCAGCGTCAGGGTCTTGTTTTCCACTTCCTCCTGCATCCACTCACCTCACCTTCGCAGGAGCAGGGCGGTCCCGGCGGGACCGCCCCAGGTGGAACCGTTATCTCACTTCATGCCAGGTCTCGTCCTCCGTGCCGGTGACGATGGTGTGGCCGTTGGCGGCCTCCATCAGATCGTAGTAAGCCCAGTAATGGGGGTTCTGGAGGTCGCGGAAGGTGGTCAGCTCGTCCTCATTGTGCCGGATAAACCGCTCGTCCGCCGTGCGGCCCAGCATCCGGTTGACAATGGTTGCAACCTCGGCGCGGGTGATCTGGTCCCCACTGTGGAACAGGCCGTCCGCATAACCCACAATCCAGCCGTTCCGGGTGGCCTCCTGAATGTAGTCCGCCGCCCAATGGGAACCGGGCACATCGGGAAAGCTGCCCCGCTTGCTGTCGTAAGTCTCCAGTTCCATCCACTCGTCCAGCCGGACGCTCATCGCCACAAACTGCTCACGGGTGATGGTGGCCTCGGCATGGAACAGGCCGTCCGGGTAGCCGACTACTACGCCCAGCTTTTCCAGATAGGCCACATAGTCCGCGTACCACGCATCCCGGCGCACGTCCGGGAACCGGCTGCGCCGCAGACCCTCCAGCTCGTCCCCCCGCGCTTCGGAGAGGACGCGGGCAAATACGGCGGCCGCTTCGCCTCGCGTCATATTGCGGTCCGGGCCGATGGTGCCGTCCCCATAGCCCACAAGGTAGGCAAAGTGATAGGCGGCGGGGAGCGTTACCTTGCCGTCCTTGCCGGTCTCACCGGCGGCGGTGGTGCCGTCTCCATCCTCCACGGTGACAGAGACGCCGGGCTTGGCCTCGCCCTGGTTGTCCGTGACAGTGACAGTTACAGGGCCGTTCTCGTCAAAGGTAAAATCGTCCGGCAGGGTGACGGAAACCGCGCCGTCCTTGTCCACAGTGATCTCCGCATCTTCCACGGGCTTTCCATCCTGGTCGGCCACATCCACATTGACGGTGTTGGACTTGTCCTCGTCCCCGGTGTCCGTGCCGATGATCTCACCGGCAGAGCCGGAGGCGTCGGGGACTGTGATCTGACCCTTCTTGTCGGTGTCCCTGGCCGCATGGTTGCGCTGCTCGTCGGAGACCTCCACATTCAGGCCCGTGGCGGGCTTGGCGGTGGGCAGGAGGACCGTCACCACCGTCTGGTCGTTGCCGTCCAGCAGACGGCCGTCCGGCAGCAGCACGGTAAAGGCGTCCTTTTCGCCGTCCTCACCAGCCAGCAGCGTCACCAGCGCGCCCTTTACCGGCTTTTCCGCCGTATCAGTGACGATTACAGTGTACTGGCCCACCACAGCGGTGCCGGTATCATCGGTGTAGGCGCTCTCCACAGACGGGACCGTGAGCTGGCCGTCCTTGTTGGTCTGTCCCTGGGCCGTGCCGCCCAGGTCAGCCCTGACGATTACAGTCTTGTCCGGCTGGGGGGACTTCTCGTTGTCGGTGACGGTGATGGTGACGCGGTTCCTGGCATCCATGTCCTGGCCGTCCGGCAGGATCACAGTGATGTTGCCGGTGGCGCCCATGCTGACCTTGCTGCCCTGGATGGGCCGCCCGGTCCCGGTGCGCTCCACCTTGACCGTGAAGGTGTGGCGGTTGCCATCCGGGTCCTCCCATCCCACGGTGGCGCTGCCGTCCTCATTGGTGATCCCGGAGGAGCTGGGAACCGTGAGCTGCCCCACCTTGTCCGTCTTACCGCCGCAGGTGTTGGCGTTCTTGTCCGTGACGGCGATCTCTATGCCCTCCACCGGCGTCTCCGGCTCAGACAGCAGGACCGTCACGGTGGTCTGGTCATCATAGTCCAGCAGGCGGGAATTAGGCAGGCGGATGGAGATGGTATCATCCCCATGGAGGGTGACGGTGGCCTTGGCAACGGGGTCGGTGGTGCCGGTGTCGGTGACAATCACCAGATAGCGGCCCACCACAGCTTCGCCCTTGGAATCCGTGGTGGCCTGGTTGTAGAGCTGTTCCAGCTCCTCCGTCTCCAGCACCTCGCCGCAGACCGTACATTCCTTGTGGCGGCTGCCCTCCACGCCCTGGGCAGCCTCTTGGTCTACGATCCACTCGCCGGGGGTGTGGCCAGTGGGGTCAGTGTAGTCCCCATCATAGGTATCTCCGCAGCGGGAGCAGGTATAGGTGGTATGGCCCATCTTCGTACAGGTGGGCGTGGTCACTTCTTCCTGATAGTCATGGCCCAGGGTGCTTTCGATCACAGCGCCGCACTTGGTACAGAGCTGGGGGGTGGTGCAGGTGGCGGCGTCGCCGGGAATATGGCCCGCAGCCGCGTCTCCTTCCAGGCGGGTCGCGCCGCAGCGGGTGCAAGTATATTCCATGATGCCCTCGCCGGTACAGGTGGCGTCGGTAACAAGCGTACCCTCGTCCCAGCTATGGCCCAGCGGCTCCGTGTAGTCCGTCACAAAGGTGGAACCGCAGCCAGCGCAGGTGTGGACGGTCTTGCCCCCGGTCTCGCAGCCTGCCGGAATGGTTTTGGCGGCATAGTCGTGGGACAGCGCCGGAGTAAGGTCGGTGATGTGCCGGTCTCCGCAGACCGCGCACTCGTTCAGGGTGTAGCCGGGGCTGGTGCAGGTGGCCGGGAGCACCTGCGTCTCATACTCATGCTCCGTCTGCGGGATGGTGCTCTCCTTGACGTTACCGCACCGCTCACAGATGTCCATGGTCTTGCCCGGCGTCTCGCAGGTGGCCTCCCGGACCACTATGCTCTGATAGGCGTGGCCCAGGGAATCCTTGTAGTTGGCCTTGGCCATCTTGCCGCACTCGGTACACATCAGGCGGTCATAGCCCAGGGCCATACAGGTGGGGGCCACGGTATCATGGCAGACAAAGTGATGCTCACAGTCCTGATTGCAGCAATCCCCATCACAATCCGGGTCCTGACAGTCGCAGTCCGGGTCTCCGCAGCCACAGCCGCAGGACCCGTCTGCCGTGGCGGTCAGGTGGACATAGGCCACGCCGTCCTCCACCATGTCGGTGTCTGCGTAGGTGTAGGTGATCTTGTAATAGACAGTGTAGTTGCCCGCCTCGGTGTAGTTGGGAGCGGAGGTCAGGGTGCAGGCGTCGGCGCTATGCCCGTACCGGATGGCAGTGGTCACGCCTGCCTCGGAGAGATCGGAGACAGTAACGGTGTGGGGCGCGCCGTCCGCCACGCCGTAGTAGTCCGCCACAACCGTTTTAGCAGCGGTGTAGGATGTTTTGGCATAGCCGCAGTCGGTACAGGCGTCCATTTCCACAAACCGCTGATGGGCCAGCTCCGGGCGGATGCTGGTTTCCATGTGGTGGCGCTCCAGCGTGGCGTCCTCCGTGTGGTAAGTGCCGTAACAGAAGCCACAATACTGGCCGCCCGTGGTGATAACACGGTGGTACTCCCAGTCTACCTGCTCAATCTCGACGCTCTCCGGCAGGTCCTCAAAGAAGTTGGCGGCACAGTCATACAGCCAGTAGACATTTTTTCCGTAGCCGTAGTCGGTTTTCGCCATGTTGCTGTTGATGGTCCCGCAGGTCTCACAGACCGCCTTGGTCCAGTGGTAGCCGGTATAATAAGCGTCCTTGCCGGGGGTGCCGTCATTGACGTTACCCTTGCCGTCTCCGTCGATGGTCGTGCCGTCCGAGTATTTCACGTCCCAGTTCATGGCCGTCTCACCGTCCCTGGTGTACTCCGGGGTCCGGTAGGCCAGGAACGAGATCTGCTGCTTGCACTCGCGGCATTGGAAAGTCTCATGGGTGATAACGGCGTTGGCATCCAGCTCATTGGTGCGGTTATTGGCCTCCTGCCAGTGTTCCGCAGGGTCGTGATAGCTGTTCTGCTGGGCGGCGGAGGCCGCAGGCACCAGGGAGACCAGCATCACGACGGCAAGGAAGCCTGCCAGCAAAGAGCAGGAACAATGGTATTTCGTGCGCATGTTCATTACCCTCCTTCGTGTGTAGATTGGTATGGGACAGAGCGGGCCGGTGCGCTAAGGCGGGACCCGCAGGCGCTTCCTTGCCGAGAATCCCGTCCAGCGTGGTGGCGGTGATCCGCAGGCGCTCGGCGGTGGCGATGTCGTTTTTCACCGTCTCGTCCGCCTTGCCGCCGCAGACCACCAGCACACGGGCACGCCGGAGGTAGTCGCGGGCCATGTCGATTCCGTCCTTGTGTTCCTGGGGGATACTGTCCTTCAAAAACAGCGGCAGGAACAGCAGGGGGCAGACCGGGGAAAAGCCCGCGTCATACACCTGACGGCACCAGCGGGCCGCGTTCTCGGTGTTCTCATACTCGTTCTCGCCCCAGGGGGCGGTGATGTAGGCCAGAGGTCGCTTCATGGCAAGTCCTTTCTCCCGGCTATTCCGGGCATAAATTTAGGCGGCCTGTTCAGCCGCCGTAGTCGTGGTGTAGATCGTGGTTGACCAGCATGGTGTAGTGATTGTCCGTGGAGCTGGGGGCATTGAACAGGGCGGCCAGCAGATAGGCCCTGGTGTTCCAGACGCGGGTGGTGTTTATGCTGATGCCCTCCAGCACCTTCTCAATGTGACTGGAGTTGATCTGCTCAAACCGCTCCTGCACAAAGGCGGTGGGGTACTCCGCGTCCCGCCCGATCTTGATGGTGGGGCTATGGGTCATAGCCACCTCCAGCATCAGCTCCACAAACTCGTCCACCTGGGTTCGGTTGACCGGGGTACAAATCAGGTCATACTCGATCTGTTCCCGAATTTCCTCTCGCTTCTCATACACGTCCTTCATTCCTTCCGCCGCAGGCGCGGAAAGAACGAATGAATGAGTATTTGATCTCTTAGTATTTAATTCTGCGGGCTTTTCCGTAGATGGTTCTACCATATCCGGTTCCACCAGATACGGGAAAGCCGTATCTGGCGGGGTCGTATCTGGTCCTGGTTCCTCTGGCGGTTCCTCCGCACCGGGGCAGGGCTTTTCGTAGATGGTGTACTCCGTGTCGCTGATGCGCCCTCCGGGACCGCGAAGCTGGCGGCGGACGATGTAGCCCGCCTTTTCCAGCTCCCGCAGCGCCGCGCCTGCCCCCCGCTTTTCCCGCCCCCCGCGGCCCCCCGCCGATGGCGTCCACGCCCTCCTTGCAGATGGCCGCAAGGCCCCGTGTGGTGTAGTTCCACTCGTCCGGCAGGGAGAGCATCATGGACAGCAGCCCCTTGGCTTTCAAACTCAGGGCCGTGTCCTTCAGGTGGTGGTTGCTCATTACGGTATAGTCCCGCGTCCGTTCTATGCGAAAAACTGCCATGTTCTGTCACTTCCTATGTAGCGTCGTTAGGAGCATTGGGCTGGATGGGGGCGGTCTGCCCGTCCTCACGGGCAAACCGTTCCTCCAGCCGCGCCACGCTCCAGTTTTGTTTGAATTGTCCCAGCGGGCCGGGGCCGAACTGTGCCCGCGCACGCTTATCCAGATCCAGCAGCCGCGCCCACAGCTCCGGGTGATGATGCCGCAGGTTCCGCAGCTCCCCGATCCGCTGGAAGGGGCAGCACCAGCAAGAGGCGCGGCGGTAGATACGGTACAGGCCGCCGAAGTCAAAGCCCCGGTCATAGCAGATTTGCAGCGCCTGGACCTCGGTGATGCCCCAGTCTACCAGGGGGTAGTGAAGGTCCTTGCACCGATGGGCCTCGTCTGCCGCGATGCCTACATACTGTTGAAGCTGATGCGCTCCCTTGAGCCGGTTGACCTCCTTGTTGATAAGGTGGGTTTTGAGCTGGCCGGTACACCAGCGGACCCGGATACCCGGCCAGCCGTTGCCGTAGGGCGGGATGCCCAGCCGCGCACGGTTTTCCAGGCAGGACGGTTTCTGCTTGGGTTCCTCGAACATCATGTACTCGAAACTCTTAGGGGAACGCAGGACGGTGATGTGCAGGCCGCGCTTTCGGAACAGGTGCTCGTCCACCTTGGCGATATGCCCGTACATCTCTGGGAACTCCATGCCGGTATCTGCCCACAGAACCGCGTCAATGGGCATACCGCGCTCGATCATCAGCAGGAGAAGGCCGGTGGAATCTTTGCCCCCGCTCAGGCTGACGGCGTGAAAATCCTTTTGAGGTGTGATAGGAGCGCCCATTCAGGGCACATCTCTCTTGCTGGCCTCCTTCTCTTTCTTACAGATCGTAGACCGGCTGCTCACACTCGAAGCAGGGGCCGCACAGCTCGTCCAGGGTGTCCGACAGGTCCTCCAGGTCCAGGCACATCTCGCTCTGCGCCGGGTCCCCCTTGATGGTGCGGTACTCGGTGACGTACTCGCCGCCTTCATATTCCACGCGCACACAGGCCACACAGACAAGGCTCATGTCCTCCAGCAGCCACAGCTCCAGCGTCCGGGTGGTGACAGCGATCTCCATCGTGCTCTGGTCGTCCTCTTCATACAGAAGGGTGGCCTTTTGTCCGAACAGCTCCGGCCCGCGATAGTTGAAGGACTTCTCCTGCGTCCCCTGGGTGGTATAGGCATAGACAGTCCTAGCGTTGTTCCGCGCCGCTTGCAGCAGGGCCGAGAAGTCGAGTTTGTCCAGATGTTCCTCGGCCTCCTGCATGGTGTAGCCGTCCTCTCCCATACGAGAGCAGAACAGGCCGGTAATGGCGTAACGCAATCCTTCCTGAGAGTACATGCAAATTCCTCCTATCAGTGATGTCTTTTCTTTTTGGGCCGGATGATATGGCCCTCTATTACCAGCGCGTGACTGATGATATGGATTTCGCCCAGCTCCTGGCTTTGGAGGGCGCGCTGATAGCCCCGTTCATTCAGAAACAGGCGGGCCGTCTCTCCGCGCAGGGCGATAAGGTTATCGTCTTTCAGGACTTCAAACTCGATCATGTGGCGGGTATCATCCCGAAACCGCTCTACGGCCAGCAGGTCATGTCCCCGGATGGTGAACTGTGTCATACACGCGCCCTCCGCGCCCGAATGTCCAGCACAGGCAGTCCATACCGGGCGACAAGGGTGGCGTTGACGATCATGCGAAACGCCTCCGCGTCCACAATATCCGGGTCTGCAAGGTCCATCGCCACAGGGCTGCCCGCGCCATGGTATAGCCCTTTTGCCGCAGAGAAAAGCGCGTAGTCATGGGGAGAGATACCGCCCAGCACCGTATAGGCAGGCTCCTGCTGGCCCCCCCGGCCCCGTATGGGCGGGCTCGAAGCCCTGCCGGTAAAAGCAGTTGGCGGTACGCTTCCACAGCTCCGCGCTGGAGGTCAGCAGGAACAGGGCGGCATAAAAGGCCGGGTTGTCCCTGCGCCGGTAGTAGCCCAGGCGGGCCTTGGCGTACTCCATGCGCTCCTGGTGCCGCTCGTCTTTCCACAGGCTTCCAGGAAAACAGGTGATTAAAACGCGCAGGCGCGGTGCAAGCAGCCGGTGCCGGGGCATGGTCCCCATCACCGCCTCCTGATACCCCACCACTCCGGCCTCGATCCGTTCAGCCAGCCATGGGCAAGCAGAGAGCGTACAGCCCTGGTCTTTGCGGTATTCCGTGCAGAGCGGGCAGGCAACGTATTCCGGCTTATATCGAAATGTGCTGATAAACATAGTGACCTCCTGATTTTGGGCGCAAAAAAACCGGACCGCAAATGCGTCCGGCAGTTCGTCCGTATATGATTACAATTCGTGGTTTCGCTGGCGCTTTTTCTGCCATGCCTCCAGCAGCTTGATGATGGTCTCCTGCATCCGTTTGGGGGTGTAGGAACGGGGAAAGTATTTGCGGATCGCGTCCGTGGAGAATGTCAGCTTTTCCGTCTCGGCCTTTTTCTCCTTGGATAACACATCCCGCATGGTCTCCAGCGAGAGGGTTCCTTCCTTGCTGGCTTTTTTCAGCCGCTGGGCCTGAGAGAGCGACGGTGTATTCTGCGAATACTCCATGGCGTCCAGCAACAGCATCTGCTCGTCTTTGGTGAGGGCGGCAATCTGATAGGCGATGGACAGGCCGATTTCCTGAGCGTCTACCTTGTCCATAAGCTCCTGCCGCAGTTCCGTGAGCTGGATATAATTGCGCAGGGTGTCCCCGCTGATACCCAGGGATTTTCCAATCTCATCGTCGCTGCGGAAATTCGCCGAAATTTTCGGCGAATTTTTTGCAGGCCGTCCAGCCCGCTTTTTATCCGCCTCCAAATACATACGGTAGGCCCAGGCGCGTTCACTGGGCAGGACATTCTCCCGCTGCACATTGCCGTCTACCATCTCGGCCACAGCCTCCTCGTCGCTCAGATCACGGATAATGACCGGCATATCCGGGCGCTCTGCCAGCTCACTGGCCCGATACCGTCGATGGCCATCTATGATTTCATAACCTCCCTCCGGGTCCGGGCGAACAAGCGCGGGCTGACGTACACCACGCGCCTTTATACGGGCAATAAGCCGGACCATAGACGGGTCCTCATCCCGCACTAAATAGGGCTGGTTACGCGGCATAATGCCGTTCAATGCGGAATACCCTTTGAATAGGTGTAGTTCGTTTAATCTTAGTCGGATGATTTTTTCCTCCGCAGGTCTATTCGATATAGCGCCATCAGTCAATTAAACCACCTTCTTCCCAATAAAAAAGAGCACTTCCAAATGAACGGAAGTGCTCTCTGGTTCAAATATAAAGAGGGACTTGCAATGCAAGTCCCTCTTTTTGATTTTAGATATAAACGTCTACGAACAAATCGCCAGTCCACTGACTTTGACGGGTTAAAGAAAATCCATTCACTTTTCGAAAGCGTTTTGCCTCTTCAAAGCCTATTTTCAGTGAAAATACGAATATTTTAGTTCGCTCTGGGATGTTTGATAGCGGCCTGGGCGGCAGCCAGACGGGCGATAGGCACGCGGTAGGGGGAGCAGGACACGTAGTTCAGGCCAACCTTGTGGCAGAACTCCACGGAGGTGGGATCGCCGCCGTGCTCGCCGCAGATACCCAGGTGGATGTCGGGGCGGGTCTCCTTGCCCAGCTTGGCGGCCATGGCGACCAGCTTGCCCACGCCGTTCTGATCCAGGTGGGCGAAGGGATCGGACTCATAGATCTTCTTGTCGTAGTAGTAGCTCAGGAACTTGCCGGCGTCGTCGCGGGAGAAGCCGAAGGTCATCTGGGTCAGGTCGTTGGTGCCGAAGGAGAAGAACTCGGCCTCCTTGGCGATCTCGTCGGCAGTCAGGGCGGCGCGGGGGATCTCGATCATGGTGCCGACCTCATACTTCATGTCGATACCGGCGTCCTTGATGATCTTGTCGGCGGTGGCGACCACCACGTCCTTGACGTACTTGAGCTCCTTGACCTCGCCCACCAGGGGGATCATGATCTCGGGCACCATCTTCCAGTCGGGGTGCTTCTTCTGGACGTTGATGGCGGCGTTGATGACGGCGGTGGTCTGCATCTCGGCGATCTCCGGGTAGGAGACGGCCAGACGGCAGCCGCGGTGGCCCATCATGGGGTTAAACTCGTGCAGGGAGGCGATAACCTCGTGCAGGCGCTCTACGGTGACGCCGATCTCGCCGGCGATCTCCTTGATGTCCTCCTCCTTGGTGGGCAGGAACTCGTGCAGCGGGGGATCCAGGAAGCGAATGACAACCGGGCAGCCCTCCATGGCCTCGTACAGGCCCTCGAAGTCGCCCTGCTGGTAGGGCATGATCTTGGCCAGGGCCTTCTTGCGGTCCTCGGTGTTGTCGGCGACGATCATCTCGCGCATGGCCTTGATGCGCTCGCCCTCAAAGAACATATGCTCGGTGCGGCACAGGCCAATGCCCTGGGCGCCGAAAGCGCGGCCCTGGGCGGCGTCGCGGGGGGTGTCGGCGTTGGTGTAGACCATGAGCTGACGGTACTTGTCCGCCCAGCCCATCAGGCGGCCGAAGTAGCCGGAGCCGGGGTCGGCGGGCACGGTGGCCACGGCCTCGCCGTAGATGTTGCCGGTGGAGCCGTCCAGGGAGATCCAGTCGCCCTCGTGGTACTCCTTGCCGGCCAGGGTGAACTTCTTGTTCTCATAGTCCACCACGATGTCGCCGCAGCCGGACACGCAGCAGGTGCCCATGCCGCGGGCCACCACGGCGGCGTGAGAGGTCATGCCGCCGCGGACGGTCAGGATGCCCTGGGAGACCTGCATGCCCTCGATGTCCTCGGGAGAGGTCTCCAGGCGGACCAGGATGACCTTCTCGCCCCGCTCGTGCCACTCCTTGGCCTCCTCGGCGGTGAACACCACGCGGCCGCAGGCGGCACCGGGGGAGGCGGCCAGGCCCTTGCCAACGACCTGGGCCTTCTTCAGGGCCTCGGCGTCAAAGGTGGGGTGCAGCAGGGCGTCGAGCTGCTTGGGATCGACGCGGCACACAGCCTCCTTCTCGTCGATCATACCCTCGTCCACCAGATCCACGGCCACCTTCAGGGCGGCGGCGGCGGTGCGCTTGCCGTTGCGGGTCTGCAGCATATAGAGCTTGCCATTCTCGATGGTGAACTCCATGTCCTGCATGTCCTTGTAGTGCTTCTCCAGGCGGTCGGCGATGGCGGCGAACTGCTCGTACACCGCGGGCATCTCCTCATGCAGCTTGGAGATGGGGGAAGGGGTGCGCACGCCGGCCACCACGTCCTCGCCCTGGGCGTTGATCAGGTACTCGCCGAACAGGGCCTTCTCGCCGGTGGCGGGGTTGCGGGTGAAGGCCACGCCGGTGCCGGAGTTGTCGCCGGAGTTGCCGAACACCATGGACTGGACGTTGACGGCGGTGCCCCAGTCGTAGGGGATCTCGTTCATGCGGCGGTAGACGTTGGCGCGGGGGTTGTCCCAGGAGCGGAACACGGCCTTGACGGCCTCCATGAGCTGGACCTTGGGATCCTGGGGGAAGTCCTCGCCCTTCTCCTTCTTGTAGAACTCCTTGAACAGAACCACCAGGTTCTTCATGTCCTCGGTATCCAGCTCCACGTCCTGCTTGACGCCCTTCTTGGCCTTGACGTCGTCGATAATCTCCTCAAAGCGCTTCTTGCTCAGCTCCATCACCACGTCGGAGAACATCTGGATGAACCGGCGGTAGGAGTCGTAGGCAAAGCGGGGATTGTTGGTGAACTTGGCCAGGCCCTCCACCACGGTGTCGTTGAGGCCCAAGTTGAGGATGGTGTCCATCATGCCGGGCATGGAGGCGCGGGCGCCGGAGCGCACGGAAACCAGCAGGGGGTTCTCGGGATCGGCGAACTTCTTGCCACAGATGGCCTCCATCTTGCCCAGGTACTCGTAGATCTGGGCCTGGATGTCCGCGTTGATCTGGCGGCCGTCGTTATAATACTGGGTGCAGGCCTCGGTGGTGACGGTGAAGCCCTGGGGCACGGGCATACCCAGATTGGTCATCTCAGCCAGGTTGGCGCCCTTGCCGCCCAGCAGCTCCCGCATGGAGCCGTTGCCCTCTGAGAACAAATAGACATACTTATGCGTGTTGGCCATTTGTCATTCCTCCTAGATTTACGTTGCACTACTATACTCAAATACAGTAACCGGAGACATTATACCATTTTGCCAAAAGATTGCAAGAGATCCCCGTCGGTTTTCTTTCTCTTTTGCTCAATTTTCGCCACTTTGGGCGCACGGAAGTGCCAACTGGCTTCATTTTGCTCCAGCCGTCCCCGCCCCGACCGGCCGCGCATAAAAAATGCCCGCAGAAGCGGACATCGTGTTTTTAAATGTCTACATTATCAAACATGTGGATGTTTAGTAAATATATCATTTTTGCAGGAAAATTGCAACAGGCTATTAATATATTTTACAAATTTATTTCCTAAATCTTCCTATCGCAAAATGTTGTACCCTCGTTTAAAAAGGTAGACATTTACAAAAAGGAGGATACACCATGAGACATCAAAAAAAACGGTGGTTTGCCGCATTATTAGCTTTATGTATGTTACTATCTATTCTTCCTTCAACTTCTCTAGCTTTTAGTGAAAGCGAAGAGACCTGGAGTGGGAACAGGAGGAATCAGACCATTGATGGCGGAACCCATACAATTACGCTTAGTAATCTTACTATTGACTCACCGGGCGTTGAGAAATCTGCTATTGATATAACTGGTAACGCAGATGTCACCTTTATATTGGAGGGCAACAACACTCTCAGAGGTTACCGGAATCATCCTGCCATCTGGGTGGAGTCCGGTTCCTCCGTTACCTTTGAAGGAAACGGATTACTCGAGGCCTCCGCCGGCGGGGCATCCATCGGTTTGGGGGCGGCCGGAATCGGCGGTGGATATGGCGCCAGCAGTAATTTTGGCAATATCACCATCAACGGTGGTACCATCATTGCCCGAGGCTCCGGAGGCGGCGCGGGCATCGGCGGCGGCTACGAGGTCGGCAGCGGGACTGTAACCGGCAATGTTACCATCAACGGCGGATACGTCACGGCCATCGGTGGGTCAAGCGGCAGTACCGGCGGCGCGGGCATCGGCTCCGGTGAGAACGCAAACTATAGCGGAACCGTCACCATCAACGGCGGTGTGGTATACGCCGAGGGCGGTGCGGACTCCACCAGCATCGGCAGCGGCAACCGTGCTATCGGTACAAGCGACAACGGAGCCTTCACCACCGGCACGGGCGGAAACGCCGTCATCGTGGCCCCGGACGGCATTGGGGACCCCTCCGGCTTCGCTGACTGGGACGGTATTTTTATCAGCTATGAGGGCAATAATACGAGCGCGACGGTGGGTGAGGACGGTACGGTTCACCTGAATGACACAGAGGCCAATATCCAGGTCTGGGGTGAACCGGTGATTGACTATCCGCTTGTGGTGGAAAGCGGCACCGAGCTGCGGGTCGTCCAGAATGACCGAAACTACGCCTACGCCACTCTGGAAATCGGCCAGGACGGCAAACTGACCAATAACGGCACCGTCACCGTAGACGAGGGAAGCACCCTGATTCTGCGGGAAGGTCTTGACCAGACAGATGGCAGCGGTACACTGGAATGCACCGGCACCGTCAAACTGCCCCCGGAGGATAAGCTGATTGCCCTGTCCGGCGCGGAGGACCTGACCTACAACGGCACGGAGCAGAGCCCCGAGGTAAGCGTTACATTAAATCTGTGGGGCTATTCCCATACCTATGGGAATCCGGCGGACTATACCGTAACTTACACAGATGCCACAAACGCCGGAGAGACCGCCAAGGCCGTTATTACCTCCACTGGTGCCGGCGACCTGCTGGCGGGCAGCGCCTCCAAGACCTTTGTCATTCAACCGGCCGCTTATAGCATTAACGTGTCCGACGGGAAGTGGACAGTGGCGCATGGTGAAACGCAGCTCCTGTCCAAGCTGCCCCCTGCCACCATTTCCATTGACCCGTCGATTCAAGATGACCTGACCGGCCTGAGGGCTGGGAACCTGACTTGGTATATGGATGAGCAACATTCGCAAGCGGTGACCGATACCTCCCTTCAGAATACATCCGCCGGCGAAGAGGTACCCCTCTATTGGGTTTTCAGCCACAGTGATTCCAATTTTGCGCCAGAGTCCAAGTCCGGGACACTGACCATCACGATTACCAATCTGCCCATTTATCCGGTTGTGATCCGGCAGGGAGATGAGGTTGTTACAAATGGTACCATCAACAAGACCTATGGGGATGAAAACTTCACTCTAACTGTCGAACTTCAAAAGGATGATAGCCTTATTTCTCCTGATAGTCTCGTTACCTTTGCTAGCAATAACGAAGATGTGGTAACAGTAGCCCCGAGTGGTGAGGTTACCATCACCGGCAGCGGAACCGCTGTCATTACCGCCAGCGTGGCGGAAAAAGGCGGAGACGATGGCTATGCCGCCGCCAGCGGTACCGTCACCGTATCTGTGGCTCAAAAGCCGATTTCCGTGGATGACAGCACCGTGAAGCTGAACGGTCACTCCAGTCCGTATACGTGGCCCTATGATGGACAGGCGTCGGTTACAGTCGAGGCCGAACTGACCCAAGCTGACATTGTGGGCAGCGATGATGTGGATGTGACCGCCACCGGAACACTGAGCAATGCAAACGCCGGCAATCGGTCGGTCACCATTGCTTACGCGCTGACCGGCACCAGGGCGGCACACTATATCCTGAGTCCAGCCCAAGACACCAAACCAGTAGTCATTACCAAAGCTGACCCCACCCAGGCCGGTATTGCCGCCAACCCCGGCACCTTGACCATCGCCAACCGGGCCGCCAGAAGTTATTCCTTTGATCTTCGCACTTTGAATCCGGATAATGCCACTCTCGGCATTACCTCGTATACGAAGGGCGACATAAAGTTCGAGTCCGGCAAGGAGTCCTATTTTACCTCAAACGATGTAACGATCACAGGCAATCTTCTGACCTTGAAAGCCAACGCTGTGGACACACAGGATACCGGAAAGGTGGCCGAGATCCCCATTGTGATCCGCAGCCAAAACTACACCGACTTCACCGGCACCATCACGGTCAGCAGCAAAAATCTCCATATCCTGACCTATGATCCCAACGGCGGCAGCGGCGGCCCCGGAACGGAGCTGCTGGACACCCAGACCGGCTACACCTTGAAGCAGTCCCCCGTCCCCACTCACGACCAGCAGGACGGCGTGGATGTGCTGTTTATTGGGTGGACAGCGAACACCACTGGAGACAAAATCTACACCGCCAGCGATACAGCGCCTGACATTATTACCAACGTAAATATCAGCAGCGACACGACGGTTTACGCCGCCTGGGGCGTGGATACCAATGGCGACGGCGAGCCGGACGTGAACGAGACCAAATACACCCTGTCTTATAACGCAAACGAACTGGATGGCGGCTCCTTGAGCGGCGGCAGCCTGCCCACCGGCGGCACTTATGTCAAGGGCAATACGGTTGCCCTGGCCGATGGAAGCGGCCTCAGCCTCACCGGAACTACCACCAGCGACAAGGGAACCGCCCTCTTTGTGGGCTGGTCCAAGACACAGATTGACCGCATTCTCTCGCAGGGTGACACCATGCCCGCCGGTGTTGTGGAGCAGGTGACCTTCACCAACTCTGATATCACTGTTTACGCCGTCTGGGGCTGGGATACCAATGACGACGGCAAGCCCGACATCACTCAGAATCCCTCCATCACCTCCTCCGCGGGTGAGAACGGCTCCATCGCCCCGGAGGGCAAGGTCTATGTCCCGGCCGGGAACAGCCAGAAGTTTGATTTTACTCCGGACACCGGCTATGCCGTGGACCGGGTCACCATCGACGGCAATGCCTATGTGAACAACGGGGTCAACCTGCTGCCCGGCATGGACACCTGGGAAAAGTGGGAATCCTACACCTTCGCCGATGTCCGGGAAGATCACACCATTTCCGTGACCTTCGGTGAGGATACCAACAATAACAACGTCCCCGACGCCAACGAGGGCACCGTCACCCTGACCTATAACGCCAACGGCGGCGAGGGCTCGGCCCCTGCCGACCAGAGCGCCGACAAGTGGAGCACCGTCACCGTGGCGGAAAACACCTTCACCCGCTCCGGTTACAGCTTTGCCGGGTGGAACACCCAGGCGGACGGCAGCGGTGAGGATTATGCCGCCGGCGACGCCTTCCAGCTCACCGGCCAGGATGCCGTCCTCTATGCGCAGTGGAGCTATAACGGCGGCGGCAGCACCGGCACGGCCCGGTACACCATTGAGGCCAGCGCGGGCCATGGCGGCGGGATCAGCCCGGACGG
>OAWV01000626.1_pt1 | contig 25411 bp, 22 predicted proteins | sample 1495551 | NCBI WGS metagenome assembly OAWV01 (sample SAMEA2580245, study PRJEB22360) | human gut metagenome | biome: human gut; feature: human-associated habitat; material: faeces | place: Denmark | collected 2008/2010 | reverse complement strand
GCCTCAATACCCTCCTGCCCCACTGCCGCTACGACGCACCCATCTGGTTGTCGGATACCGTGGCCCGGGCGCTGGATCGCTATGAGGCCGCCCACGCCAGGCTTCCCATGCTGGAACACGCTCTGCTCATTATTGATGAACATTGCGAGATCGATGCCAGGCGTGTGTACGACCAGGACAACAAGGGCTGGAAGGCAATCGCAAATGCCATCAAAGGGCGCCTGATCCCGGATGACGACCAGTACAGCTTGGGCGTGTGCCTTCTCTCCAGACGCCTGCCACAAAATGTATGCCATATCTACCTCATCCCGGAGCAGGACGCGGGCGACTTTCTCACCCTCCGGGCAGAAAACTATCTACCCTTTTCCCTGACCTCCGGTTACAACTACGGATCAATTCCGAAGTAGACCTTCGGATACGTTCCATCTGCAAATCCCCATATCATCGGTTACATTCCACATACAGAACAAAGGGCCACCATCGGTTACATCCGGTCTTGGAATGTAACCGATGGTGGCGTGTGTTTTCCCTTGCGGCGCACCCCTTTGGCCGCTCCAGCAATGTCGGGACATATCTGGAATGTAAACGTCCTACGCCGTCTGCCGTTACATTGACGCCTCTATTTCCTGCACCGAGAGGAGGAATTGCGTATGCTTTACGACCGCAGGGATTTTGGCCTGCTCCGCTTGGCAGGGACCTATCAATGGCTCCCTGCGGCGCCGCTGAAAAAGCTTTCCGCATTAAAAACGCTCCGCCGGGAGGCGGAGCTGCTGTCCACCCTGGGGCTGGTCAGCTATGCCAGGAGCGGTGAGTACCTGATGCCATCGCCCCAGGGCTATGAATTCCTTTCCGGCATCGACCAGACCTGTCAGCCGCCTACCAAACGCCCATATGCGCAGAGCCCCGCCCTCCGCCGCAGACTGGAGGTGGGGACCATCCTGCTTACCTGCATCGGGGCAGGAATTGAGCCTGCCTTCGGCAAGGTAGAACACCTGAAACGCCAGCCAGTCTTTTTCCCCGCCTTTGCCCTCCGAAACGCCGGAGGCAACCTGATGAACGCCGCCGGCTGCGCCGGATTCGGCCACTGGGGCTCTACCGCCTATATGACGCTGTACGTCAGCGCGCAGAACACCGGCTTTGTAATGACCAATGAACTGGGCCACCTCCATAACCTGGCTTCTGTGTTCAGTGAGACGCTGGATACGCCGCAGGCTTTGATCCTGGCCGGGGAGAGCTACCAGTCCGTCTATGAGGTCCTGACGAAAAAAACGCTTTCCAAACGGCATGGGAAAAAGGGCTTCGTGGATTACAGCGAGGCATACCAAAAGCTAAGTATTCCGGCCTGCATTGTATCCTGCGACAACACCGGCGTGATGCAGCTTGCCGTGATGCGGCAGACCGACTACCGGGCCAGGATTGCCCAGGCTGCCTTCGGCGCACGCTGGGACAGCAAGGACGATGGGATACCGGAGGCAGACGGCCATGTGGACGGAAATCCGCTGGTCATTGCGGTGGACATGGATCTGCGCCGCTTGGATCGGGTGTGTACCGCCGCCGTCCGCCAGGGCCGGAAAGAGATCATGGTGGCCGCCCTGGAGGGGCAGATGTCCGGCCTGCTGCTCTCCATCCTGCCCAAAAACGCGCCGGTCAGACCCCTACGCATCAACGCCCAGGTCCTCTCCGTGGCCTTTGGCGGGGACTGTAAGACCGGAGATCCCTGGCCGGACGCCCCTCTGACCCTGAAAGGCGGCTTCGTCCATGTTTAGGCTCTCAAAAAAGCTGGCGAAGCTGGAAGACCGCATTGCCGGACGCTGGGGAAAAAAGCTGGACCGGTTTCAAAGCAGGCATAAGGGAGAATGGAAATACCTGATCCCGCTTGGCCTTGTCGCATGGTATTTCGCCGGTATGCTGCTCAACTCCATCCGCCTGGGCATCCAGTCGGTATTTGGGGCGGACTCCGACCAGATCAAAAGCATCTGGGTGGTCAACCCGTTTGTGAACTTCGCGGCGGTGTTTACCCCTACCGGCCTGGCAACCATCGCGGTGGGCGCGCTGATGTTCTGTCTCATCACCAAAAAAGGGTACCATTGGTTTTCGGGGTACAAGTACACCCGGGATAAGCGGGGATTTGACATTTTGCCAAACGGGACACATGGCACCTCTGCTTTTATGGGGAAGGAGGAACAGGAGAAGGTGCTGCTGACCGGTCCCATCCAGGACTTGGACGGGACTATCCTGGGCAAGCAGAAGGATGACCCGGACGACGATGACAAATACGCTGAGTACGTGACGCTGAAACCCGGCTGCGGGCTGACGGAGCACATTATGATTTATGGCGCCACCGGCTCCGGAAAGACCAGGGGCTTTGTCAAGCCCTTCATCCTTCAAGCCATGCGCCGCCGGGAGAGCATGGTCCTGGTGGATGTCAAGGGGGAAATCTACGAGGGGATGTCCCAGATCCTTCGGGATGACGGCTACGAAGTCAAGATGTTTAACCTCTTGGACAAGGAACACAGCGACGCCTGGAACTGCCTGAGCGTGATCGAGCAGGACAAAAACCTGGTCCAATCCATTGCCGAGGTCATCATCAAAAATACCTCCAACGCCAACGAACGGCAGGACTTCTGGGAGAAGGCGGAATTAAATCTGCTCATGGCACTCATGCACTATGTCGCAACTCAGACCATCCCAGGCACCAACCAGCTTCTGCCCATCCAGCAGCGGTCTTTGGGGGAAATCTACCGCATCCTTTCCAACGAGTCCTTCGCTGATCTGGAGCAGCGCTTTGAGGCGCTGCCCAAAGGCCATCCCGCCCTGCCGCCCTACGGCATTTTCAAACTGGCCAACCGCCAGATTTGGGGCAATATCGCCATTGGACTCGGAAACCGGCTTTCCGTGTTTCAAAATCCGCTGGTGGATAAGATCACTTCCTACAATGAAATCGACCTGACACTTCCTGGGCAAAAGCCCTGCGCCTACTTCTGCTGCATCTCCGCGCAGGACTCCTCACTGGAGTTTTTAAGCTCCCTGTTTTTCTCCCAGCTCTTTTCCAGCCTGATGGAATACGGACGCCGCAATGGAGACCACGGCCGCCTGCCGGTCAGGGTCAACGTGTGTCTGGAGGAGTTCTGCAATATCGGAAAGCTGATGGACTTCAAGCGCGTTTTGGAGGTGTGCCGGGGCTCCAACATCTTCTGTCAGCTTGTGGTGCAGTCGATCCCCCAGCTCAAGGACCGCTATCCAAAAACAGAGTGGGAGGAGCTTATCGGCTGTACCGATATACAAATCTGCCTCGGCTGCAACGATGTGGATACCGCAAAGTACATATCGCAGAAATGCGGCGTTACCACCATCCGGGTAGAGAATAATCAAATGCCCATTGCCCCGCTCTTCTCACCGGTGTATTCCACCACCCGGCCCTATTCCCAGACCAAAAGCAACACCCAGCGCCCTCTTATGTATTTGGACGAAGTGCTCCACATGGACAACCGGGAGTGCCTTGTGCTCCTGCGCGGGCAAAATGTTCTGAAGCTCTATAAGATCACCCCGGAAGAATTTCCGGCGTTCTGCCGGCTGAAGGATGTCCGGGTATCCAGCCATACCCCGCGCTGGCGCATGACGGAGGAATCGGAACGGCGGCACGCTCCACAGCCGGCGCAGAAGCCTGCGCCGGCGGCTGATGCCCCGCCTCCCCAGGCGCCCTCATCTCCTCCGGTCGCCCCATCTCCCCAGGTTGCCTCATCTCCCCTGGAAACAGGGCATGAACGAGAGGTTCGGAGAGAAAAGAGGCGGCCAGCCAGTGAGCCGCAGTATTTCTACGGCCTGATGGACTCCAGCCTGTGCGCTCTGGAGGGCGATGCGGAAGAGGACGCCGACGAATTGGCGGAAACCGCTCCCTACGGCGCATTGGAGCTGATGGAAACCATGCCAGAGAATATAGGAGGCCCGCCGCCTTAATGCAGAAACGGGACGGCCGCAGGCAGAAAACGCCGCGACCGTCCCATTCCCCCTATTCTCCCTATGACTGGACATTCTCTCCGCCGGCGATGCCAACAGGAAATCCGTTCAGCTCCACCGTGCCCTCGTCAGCCGGCACAAGAATATACTTCCGTCCGTTGATGACCTGGGTTTCCATCAGATAGCTGCGCTCCGGGTCAATAGATACCGCGGCGTCAGCGGTTTTGAGCTCAAAACGCTTGCTGTCAATGAGATTGGCGGGATTTAGTACTGCGCCGGCGCCAAATGATTCCCCGCATTTTTCTCCAAACGCCTCCGCCTTGGACTCCGGTACGCCGCAGTCGCGCAGGATGGAGCTGATTTCTCCCACTGTCAGCGTCAGGGGCTCCGGACTTTTGCTCTCTTTGTGCTGCTCAATGGCCTCCCTCAGCCGTTCGTAGACGCCTTGGACGACCTCAACATTGCAGCAGTCCTCCAGCGAGTCGCAAAGCGCGCTCTGGAACGCCTCTTTCTGCTCTGCGGGCGACATGGGGGGCTCCGTATGAAAGACCGCATCGATCAATTCCTGATGGAGCTCATCCGCTTTTCTGGAATAGAACAGCGCGTTATAGATGTTCGCTGCCCGGTCATCAAAGGCAGGGAAAAGGAAGCCAAGCTCCGGAGGCGCCACAACCTGCCCCTGGGCGCAGCTGTGAAACTCATTTTCCCCTGGGAAAAAGCCCAGCTCCATCTTCCCGTCCTTCACCGGGCAGATCGCGCAGACAATGTATTGGAATACCTCGTCGGAGCCGTCAGCCTGGGCCTCACCATCCTTTCCCCGGTGCGGAACATCGTATGCGTCATGCGCCAGAAGGATCAGATAATTGCTCTCTCCCATATCCAGGCTTTCGATCACCTTTTGATAAAAGGCATCCCGGGCCGCTCCATCCTTCAAGGCGGAAGACCGGAGCTGAGAGAGCAGCCGGTGCTCCGGGCCATTCATCACCTGTTCAGTGGAAAAGACAATATCAATCAGGTTTTTCCCCAATGTCCCGGACAATGCCTTTTTCAGAAGGCCAAGATATTTTTCGGCCTCCTCCTGGGGCATCTGGCCCAGGGACTCGTCCAGGTAGGAGATGATTTCCCGTCCGCTGTTGACGTAGCAGCCGTACACACGGCTTACCGCGCTTCTATCCGGGCGGAAACGGCGGCGAAGCTCGCCAAGTTCTTTTTGATTCATAAAAGACACATCCCAATTCAAGTGTATTTCCAATCACAGCGCAGGCTGTGCTTTTTATTGTAATGAGAAACGATGAAAAAATCAATCCCCGCCATCTATGCGGCGCGCCGTGTGGGCAGGGCGCATATGGCGGCGGGGCGAGGAGGAATTGTTTGTGAAGGCTGCGCCTATGACACAAAAGCCTGCATTCCGGCTCATGAAGCTGGGAGATGTGCAGAGCGTCTATCACCTGCAGATGCCCCGCTGGCTGTTTACCGACCCGCGCTATACGGCCCTGTCCCTTGAGGCCAAGGTGGCCTATACCTTCCTGCTCAACCGTTTCCAGCTCTCCAGGCTCAACGGCTGGATCAATGACGCGGGCGAGGTCTTTATCATCTACACCAGGAAGTCGCTTGCCGATGAGATGCAGGTGAGCTACCGCAAAGTCATCGACTCCATGAAAGAGCTGTCTGCCGCGGGGCTGATCTGGGAGCGCCGGTGCGGTCGGGGCGACGCCAATCAAATCTATCTTGCGCTGGTGGAGCACCAGGAGTGCCGCAACAGCAGCGCCCCCTTTGTCTCAAAAAAGCATGAGGCAGCTGGGGCTCCGCCGGCAGAGGAAGCCGGCACAAGAAGTGCGGAAACGGAACTTCTTCAAGCACAGCAGCATGGCGCCGGCCCGTCCGTACTCAGGCAAGAAGTGCCAGAACAGCACTTGCAGAAATCCCAAACAGGCACTTCTGCAAGTACGGGAACGGCACATCCAGAAGTGCCCGTTTCGCACCCCAGTTATACTGATCCGAGTCATACTGATGGGATTCATACTGAGTCAAGTCAATCTATCCAGCGCCAGCAGGCTTCCCTGAGGAGGGGCGGCGGATACGGCGCCTCGCCGATGGATCGGACGGAGGAACAGGCGCAGCTAAGACAGATTCTGGATAACTGCGACCTGTGGATTTTTGACCCGGAGGACGCAAAGGTATTTGAAACAGCTATTGAACGCCTGTTCTATTCTGACGGACTGCGGGTGGGGAAGGCCGTACTCCCACAGGCGAACATCCGCTCCCGTCTTTGGGATCTGGACGGGACCATGCTCCAGGTAGTGGCCGGAAAGCTGAAAAACAACCAAAGGGAGGTCCGAAATCCCATTGCCTATGTCATGCAGGTCATCTTCAGCTCCATCAATGAGGCGCACTGTGATGTGATGATCGACCCCTATATCAACAGCCTGCGCGCTGATCGCAGCGGGCCGGACAATACGGGAGGCTGAGGCATTGTGTACTTATTTGAAGATCAAAAATTCTTTTTGTCTGTCCTGCGGCAGACGGACTTCATCCGGCCGGACCAGGCCCTTCCCCTGCTCCGCCTGTTTGACCCGCGCAAAACCCAGGGGCAGACGGAGGCGCTGATCCGGCAGCTCCGCTATGCCGGCGAGCTTGCTTTCTCCGGGCAGCTTCTCTGTTCCCCGGAGATGCTGAAAAAGCAGCCGGACCCGGAGATGCTGGAGGCGCTGGATATTTTGCTGGCGCTTTCCGGGCGCAGGCTTCTGGAGGTGAGCCGGAACCCGCCCTGCAAGCTCTCCTTTCTCCTCCAGCGCGGTGAGGATTGGATCGACTCCTATGCGGTCATGATCGTCAGGCAGGGGCATGAGCGGGAGGCATCGCTGCTTCTGAATCAGCTTGCGCCGGAAACTACCCTGCTCCTGCGCCTGGACGATTTGGGGCAGCACGGGGCGCTTACGATCCGTCAGAGCTGCTATTTTGTCGTGCGTCAGGCAGGGAAGCTGCGTTTCTATAAAGGGGGTGAGGCCAGGCACTGAAACTGAGCGCGGAATCTGAACGAGAGCACCAAAATAATTGACGAAACAGAAAGGGGACATAGTATGAGCTACATGAACGAAAGCGCTTGGCCCGGACCGGATGCGGCGGGGAACGAAGCGGAGGATAGCGGCGTCATCCAGGCTACGCCGGAGAATGAGGCCGCGGATACCAGCGGCGTTCAGGGCACATCTGAGGAGCTGAGGCCCGCGGAAGAAAGCGGCTCCGTTGCTGGGCAGGAGCAGACGGCCGCGGTGGAGCCGGAAGCAGATACCACGGAGCCGTCTGGGACAAAGCCGGCACGGAAGCGCGGCGGAAAGAAAAAGCAGGAGGAGCCCGCTGAAGGTGACGCGGTCCTCGGCGAAAGCGGCGGCGAAACATCCCCGGAAGGCACCGGGGAGGCGGAAGATACCGCTGAGGAGGCCATGGATCGTGAAGCCCCGGAACAGCCCGACGGTTTCCCGGAAGAATCCGGCATCCCCGGGCCGCAGGCTGACGGCGCAGCGGCTGAGCAGGACGCCGGCGCGGAGCCGGATGGCACGGCGGCTGGCGGCCCCAAAAGGGCGGCCAGGCAGGCTCCCCGGACGCGGAGGGAGAAAAGCAGCAGGGCCAAGGCGGAGGTGAAGGGCACCGCCCAGACGGACCGGTTGAAGGACAAGCCTCTGGAGGGCAGGCCCACCCTCTCCGACCTGGATCTGAACAAATTGGATCGGGAGCTGACAGACAGGGAACGTGAGGAGTGGAACGAGATCTATGCGTCTCTCCGCTCCCGGACGATTCTGACTGGGACGGTCGTTGGCATCGACACCCATTCCTTCAAGGTCAGGGACCGGGACACCAAGCGGATCGAGTACAGGGAAATCCTCTGTGCAGTTGTCATCGCCTACCGGGTCAAAGTTCTGATCCCGGAGACGGAGATCTGGCAGACCGGCTCAGAGCGGCCCTCCCACGTCCTACGCGGCATGGCAGGCGCGGAGATCGACTATGTGATCCTGGATGTGGACCGTGAGGGCGGCGTGGCTATCGCCTCCCGGAAGCTTGGCCTGGCCGCCAGGCAGCACTATTTCAACGCCGAAAAGAACGGCCACAAAATCGGTGAGTATCTGACCTGCCGGGTGGTATCCGTTGGCCCCAGGCTGTGCATGGTCGAGTGTGGCGGACGGGACATGACGCTCAAACAGGCGGATCTGACCTATACCGCGACCCCTGACCTGCGGGAACGCTACCGCCCGGGCCAGAAGCTCCGGTGCGTCCTGACGGAATATGACCCCTACCGGCAGCTGATGAACATTTCCGTCAAGGCCGCCACCGTAAACCCCTTCCAGGGAGCCATCATGCGCCATCCCGTCAACAGCAGACGGCAGGCCACGATCAGCGGCAAGTATGGCGGAGGCGTATTCTGCACCCTGCCGGATGATTCTGTGTGCCTGTGCAGGTATTCCGCTCAGCAGAGAGACCGTGAATTTCATGTGGGCGATTCGGTAATCATTGTGATTACCAAACACAACTTTGAACGCAGCATGATCTATGGCCGGATTCTCTCCAAGTGGTGAGGTGGTGAAAATGGATCAGCAGATGGGATTGTTGGACCGGCTGGCCCAGATGAGCGGCTGCGTCTGTCTCTCCGATTTGAGAACACCAGCATACCGGCGCCCGGTACTGGACGCCCTTGGACGGATCTCCGCCGAGGAATACCCGGCAAAAGAATGGCTGGAGGCGATGGGGTATCTGCTGGTTCCGATGCAGGAGGACGGCAGACATCCGGTATAGCATCCAGTTCCTCCTCACCCTCACACACTAGAATCACATAAACACAAAAAGGTCCCGTCCGGTTCAGATGCCGGATGGGACCTTTTTTATTTTTCCCGGTTCTCGTTTGTATGTTTCATCCATAGAAATTGTGAGATTCATCTATATAGCCTAGTCTATCAAGCTGATGATCGCGACCTCTGGTGGTGCTATCAGATAGGTTGAAACCGCAATCTTGTTCATTTTATACTCTCTGGCATAGGACGCCCCAGATATAAAATCCAGCAATTTTTGGGATTCCACTGAGCCGCATCGTTCCAGATTAAGCACCACAATATGGCCTTCTTTGATTAGACTCGCAATATCCAATGCCTGCTGTTCACGCATGGGCGCCTGAATAAAGATTTTCCCAGCCCGGCTCTGATAGATGGTAATAATATTAGAATCATGGGGCATATTCCTCACCTGCCTGGTGGTCCTATTACCCCCCCATTTCAGGGGGGGCCTTCCTGTGTATAGCTTTCTCCCCTCTTTCTGAATCATAAAGAGGGGCGGAGCAAAAGGTCCCTTCTAACAAGGATATATATAAAGTTTAAGGGCAGGGAGATCTTGTAGATGCAGTACCCGCCTGTTCCTTTATGCGCTTTTCGTGGTATCCAGTGTATCGTCATATTAAAAAAGATGGCTCCTTACAAAGGATCGAACTTAGAGATTTGCGTGATAAGCAAATTTTTGCTGACCTTGTGAGACAAGGCATAAGCCCCGCTCTCTTTTAATCCAGTCGGCACCCAGACAAAGACACGAGGTAAAGACATTCTAATTTTATCCATCTGCCGTGCGTTTCGCTTTCATGGGGACCCCCATTATCACCAAACACGTACCTGTGGAGAGAGCAGTAGTCCGGTTAGAGGCTGTGCAGAAAAAGGATCAGGCTGCCCAATCCAGAAATCATCCTTCTTTATTGTATAATGGTCTCCAGCTTTTATAACGGAGGAGATCGATTATGAACAATCTTGAAGCCCTGATCGAGTGTTATTTGGACATCTGCCAATACGAAAAGACGCTGTCCCAGGATACGCTGAAGGCATACCGAACTGACCTTGCTCAGTTCCGCGCCTTTGTGGGAGGCGCGGAGGTCAGCCGGGATCTGCTGAGCCAGTATATCAAATATCTGAACAACTCCTTCGCGCCGCGGTCAGTCAAACGGAAGCTGGCCTCCCTGCGGGCCTTCTATCGTTTGATGGAGACACGGGAAGCGATTTCACAGAATCCCTTTGAAAAACTGCAAATCCATATCCAGGCGCCGCGGCAACTCCCACGTACCATTCCGGAACATATTATCCGGGATCTGCTGGAAGCCGCCTATATGGAGTACCAGCCGGGAGCCGGAACTGTCCTGCGTGATATTCTCGTGCTGGAGCTGCTGTTCGGAACAGGAATCCGGGTTTCCGAGCTATGCGCCCTCTCTCCCCAAACCGTCCAGCTTGGGGCTCATAAGCTCAGGCTGCTGATTCATGGAAAGGGGCAAAAGGAGCGGGTGATTCAGATCGATACGCCGGAACTTCTGGAGCTCATGCGCATTTATTATCAGACCTTTGGGGGCAAAATCCAAGTGTCCAGCACCGTCCTGTTCAATGACCGCGGCAGAGCGCTCTCTCCACAGTCAGTACGGCGGATCATCCGAAAATACCTGCGGAAGCTGCCTGAGCAATATGCGGCCACACCGCATATGTTCCGCCACACCTTCGCCACTACGCTCCTAGAGGCTGGAATGGACATCCGGTACATACAAAGCCTGCTTGGACACAGCTCCATTTCGACGACACAAATCTACACCCATGTGGCCGCGCAGCGGCAGGCTGACCTCCTCTGCCAGCTGCATCCGAGAGGCAAGATGTCCTTTCACCTCTAAAAAAGCATTATATCAGGTCGAGTCCATTTCATCCAAATTACTGACGTGCTAACAGCGGCAGAAAGGATATTTGACGGCTAAAACCAAAAGTATCTCATGCATTATCCAAAGGTGACCGTTGCAGGACATTTCTATCCTTGCAACGGTCACCTTTGAGTCTGCCACTTGGAACGATAGATAATCTCTTATTATCGACAGCCCAATGCCGGACATGACTTGAGGGATGACCTATGAATCAAAAATATGAATTAAAGCCTCTGACCTCTTCGAGCGATAATGCGTATGTAGAAGCTATGAAGGTTTATCTTCGTGTCATGCCGGCTGATGTCAAAACGGATACAAACGAGATCGCCTATTCTTTAGAACATCCTGTTGCTGCAAATGGTCGGAAAATGTTCTTTTTTGCCCTGCGGTATCAAAGCGCTACTATTGGCTTTGCCCAGTTTGCCTTTTTGCCTAATCAAAAAGTTCTGTTCATGGACTACTTAGCTATTTCAGAAGATTATAAAAAGAATAGCATTTTTTATCCTTTCTTTAGCATGATTATGATCTATTTCAACGATATTGGATTGAATTACGACTACTTTATCACAGAGATTGGCGCACAAAATCACGATGAGGCAGTTGATAACGATAGCGCATTTTTGCGTAAAGTGTTGGCAATGGAAGATTTTAAAATAATCGACGCCAAATATAAACAACCCTGCCTTGGAATTCAGAAGCAGGAGAGCAATATTGATGCACATCTGTACCTCAAAACATCAGCGCCGCTTTATATGATTACACAAGAATTCTATTCTACCTTGCTTCGAGAAATTTACTACGAGCACTATGATCAATGGTATCAGGATTTTTTGACGGATGCGGAATATTCTCAATATCACAACCACATTGATAATCAATATACGGATATTTTAGAATCACTACAAAGCGGACAGACAATTAAATTGGTGGACTGTATCTCCTGTGAATGTGCATACTTCAACGCCTCTTGCCCAGCGCCCCATATGACTACCGCAGGTTATGCCCCACAAAGCAAGCGGAAATTTCCTAAATGGCCAATAAGCGTTCTAATGATTTTTACAACCTTCCTATTGTCTATTCTATTTTATAAGTTGATCCTCTACTTAAACATTTCACTTACCAGTTTCTCTGCAATCTATGCAGCGACAACAACGCTGGCCATCGGGGTAACGGCCTATTATTTTAAGTCAAAGGACTAAATCTTTTGCCCCCAGAGGAGACAATTATGAGCAGTAAATTTGAGAAGCCAGGGGAGATGGTGATCATATCCTGCTAATCTCGATGCTCCGGGTTCGTCTCCGGTAAATCGTGCAACAAGACTACTTACTCCATGAAAATAGTCTCTGCTGATTATATCAATGTGCTGTTGTTTGAAAAATTTCAACACATAAGAATCTGAGTATAGCCAAAGTCGATGCTGCTGTCCATTGTAAGTATAGATTTTGGGGAAAACATTTGTATTGTAGTTCTTCGTCAAAAGGAACTCAGCACTCTGACTTCTCTCATATTCAATACACAGAACCCCGCCAGGTTTTAAAACACGAATGAGTTGAGATAGCGCGGCATAGAGATCGCAATAGTTCAAAACGCTTCCAACGCATATGGCGCAATCAAAATAGCAGTCTACAAATGGTAGCGACTCAATGCTGGAGACAAAGGGATGCGATGAATTTTTCAGCTTTTCCTCCGCAATATCGACATCGTAAACCGTCGCAGAAGTGCAATATCGTGTATCGCCAGCTCCTGCATTCAAAACAAGTGCCCCTGAACGGAGTGTAGCCAGATACAATTGCACCTTTTGGGTAACATAATTATGTGTATAGTTATGCCAAGGATCGTCAGCCGGCCAGGTCTCTTTTACAGCATTGTAAAGTGCCCGGACATGATCTGTATTATTGGTCTCCATCGTGCATCTCCATATATCTTTCCAACAGTGAATCTTAATTTTTACTTTGATTGATAATAAGAGATTATCTATCGAAAGTCTTCCCTTCTTACATTTTACTTACTCTTTTGCACTATTGCAAGTGCTGTTTTGAGACAGAAAGAAATAGCGCATTTTTCTGATAGAAATCTATGACATTCAGTTGACTTCGGATATAACATTTTATATAATTTTATTGTTAAAAATGTTATATGTGATGAGGACATGATATGAAGCAGTTACTACAAGAAATTCGGGGCGCATTTAGTTTGAGCCAAGAGCGGTTTGCAGATCTTCTCGGAACGACGTTCGCCACCGTTAATCGCTGGGAAAATGGCCGTACAGTTCCAGGTAGAAAGACGCAGGATAAGATCATGCGTCTCTGCTCAGATCAGGGCATCCAGCTTTACGAGCTGGTGATGGACCATATTCGGAAAGAGTCCTTTGTTTCACTGGTACCGAATCGAGTCCTTCTTTATCATGGCTCCAAGAGCGGCCTGACTGGCGCGATCGCACCTATAAGCCGGGACAAATGTGATTTTGGCCGAGGATTCTATATGGGAACAGATCCGGTGCAGCCCCTGACCCTCATTTGTGATTTCGAGCAGGCCAAATTCTATGTGTTGTCCATAGATTTAACTGATCTGTCGGTTTTTGAAGTCCCCCCTGACCTCGATTGGGCCATGCTTGTAGCGTTCTACCGTGGAAAGATGGAGGCGATTAAAGGAACCACTTTGTATCGGCACTACGCGCAAATGGCACAGGGAAATGATGTACTGATAGGCGCCATTGCAAATGACCGTATGTTTTATGTGCTGGATAACTTCTTTTTGGGAAATATAACAGATATAGCCCTGATTCAGAGTTTGTCTGCTTTACAACTGGGCCGCCAATATGTGGCGATCACTGAACACGCCTGCGAAAAAATCAGAATTGAGAAAGAGGTTCCTTTGTCCCATTTGGAACGAGTTTGCCTGCAGGAAGTTAGTGAGCAGAACAGGAGCAAGGGCGTCTCCCTAGCCAATGAAATATGTAAAATCCATCGTAGAGAAGGACGATATTTCGATGAAATCATGAACAAAGCAGGAGAGAATGTATAATGGATAGTTTACAGCTTAAAATATGCGATGTTCAGGGTAGGCTGTTTGAGTTGTCCCGGAAAGCGTGTTATGATAGCGGACCCTTCATATCTTCATTCATGCGGTCCAGACTGGCCAAATCACTGGATTCAGTCTATAACCGAATGCAATGGTCTGGAGAGGAGTACCTTTTAGAGGAATTAGAATCTGAAGTTCCAACTTTACCTGTTACAGGTGCACTATATGAAAAAGAAATTCTTTTTTGGATCGGGTATTTATACCGCTATTGGCACTACTTGACCGGGGAAAGCAGCTTGGAAATCTACCGCCAGGCAAACGAAAGGACCATGAAGCGAAATTATATGATGTTCCATACCCTAGAGCCAGAAATTGCAGTACAGGATTTGAAAGAAATACACCATCAAAAAAGCAAATAATAATTACCGTCGTCCCCCTACAAGCAAGCAAGGGGTAAGAAGAAAGCGGGCTGCCAGTCATCACTGGCAGCCCGTTTTCTTTTTGCTCCAAAACACACGATAATCTGTAATTATCCGCCCAAAGGAAAGGGAACAATTCATGAGAAACAATAATCAATTTGAAAAATTCTACGACAGGTCGGATGAACGCAAAAAAATACCTGATCAGATTAACTCGCACAGGGGTCAGCGTCAAATCATTATGCTTGTGGGGACAACAGGTGTTGGTAAGACTGGCCTTGCGGAAAAACTCTTGCGTGATGAATTGGTTGATTATAAATCTGTCACTGTTCCGATGGGCAAAAGTTCTGTAAACACCATAGAAAATTTGAGCTATTTTGATGCTCTCTACCGACAATTAAATTCCGATCTTAAAGAGAGAAGAGACTTTCATATAAAAACAGCTGGCCAGCGTGGACGTAGAAATTTCCTTAACTGGCTCCGCTTTGCATGGGGGGCAATAAAAGGTCACTTCAATATAAGTTCTGAGACTCACATTTATGAACCGATTGAGGAGCCAGGCGTCTCAAATAAAAAGCAATATATTTTATCCGTACTAAAAAAGGGACCATTCATTGTGAATGTCCAAAATGTTCAAAATATTGATACTCAGTCAGCAGAATTGTTTCAAAGTATTTCCAAGAATATCCCTGATTTGATTTGGTTGCTGGAATACACAACACCAGAAGAAGAGTACGATGACCAATTTTATATCTTCTGTAATGAATGGCGATGTGTGGCTGATCCCAGCGTCTATGTAATCAAAAAGCTTGATTTTGATCTTGCATTCAATTTGGCTCCACAAGAAATGCAGAATCCGCAGCAAAGAAAGCGTATAGAAGCCCAATATGAGAAAGCACATGGAAATCTTCTAACCATTATGGTGGTTCCTAAAAATCTGGATAATGATGGCGATTATATACAAACCAAACTCGCATCCCTCAGCAAAGATGAAAAGTATATCGTTTATATTTTGTACCTAAATGAGATCCCTATGTCTGAATCCACATTGAATTCTATTCTCACAAAGGCGGACCAAAGTAGCGGAAAAATCTCATTTAGTATAAGTAAAGCCGCAGCTTTGCTGGACAAACTAGAATCCGAAAGGATTATCAAAAAGCGAGGTGATGCCTACAGTATCAAGCATGATACATTGATTGCGGCTCTGTCCCATATGTCCGTAGAACCGACTCGCTTTCTTGCATTTAGAGCTTTGGAAAGTCATTATCAAGAAATATCAGAGCAGGGGACAGGAAACCAGGAGGATTATATCAACCATCTGTTTACGCTTTATGCAGAATTTCACGATGAAAGACTGATTGATCTTCTCCCAAAACTCTGGGACTTAATATTGGCAGCTAAGTATCCCAAAGATATTATTCAAAAAATCGAAGAATATAAGCACCATATACTTAAGAGCAGCGGAACTGATCCTCATATTTTATATCCTGTTGCCCGCTTTTTAACTGAACTGTGCATCCGGCTACAATATCCCAAGGAGGCCCAAGAAAACTTAGATCTAATTCGTGCAATTAAGCCTAGTCAATACTTGACTGGACTACAGGGAGCCATTTATGCCCTACGTAGCACCCAGGAGAATTGGGATAAATTGAACGCTCTGATTGCCAAAACGGAAAAAGGCAGTAGGCTCAGGTTATCTCTTTGTTTATGTCGCCTACGTATCATGATGCGCTCCTGCGACAGCAACAAGCCTAAAACCTATGCCGAAGAACTTCTGGCTTGTCCAGATTATCAGAGCTATCCAGAATACGGCTTCCTCCTCCACAACTATGCAGAATTCTCCAAAACGCCTGCTGAAGCATTGGATATTTATAGGCAGGCCCTTAATATTTTCAAAAAATACAAGATGGTCAATATGCAAGCAGAGGTCAATATCTCCATGAGCATGGGATACAGCTATGCTGGCCAACTAAAAAACGCACGTAAGGCAATCCAGAAAGCCAAGGAGCTGTCGCCCAAACAGATTCCGGAAACCGTCCTACTCAATAACAGCGCTGTAATCGAAATATTGGATAGGAATGTCTCTCCGTCTGTACTCAGTAAGCTTGCTGATGCTGCGCTTATGAACATCAATCCCTACGAGTTGCTCATCATCAAAAGTAACTGGCTTATCGGATTGATACTCTCCAACTGTATGGATCAAGCTGCTGATCTCGTTGCCGAGATTGAAAACTCAGATTATGAAATCTATCAATATGAAGATTTTCTCCACATCATATATCAGAACTTATATTTTTACTACACCAAGGTTGAGAACAAGGAAAAGGCCAACTATTATCAAGAAAAACTGATCGCTCTTTCAGGAAGAGCTAAGATTAGTGAATACACTCGAACGCTTATTCGGTTAATGTTGCAGAAGCGTCAGACATCTAAGAATTTCTATTCCAAGTTTCCCTTCCGAGTGGATTTTCTAGGATTCTGGGGACTGGTTATTAGCTCTGATTTAGAGAATTTTCAATAATAAATCTGAGACTTCCAGGGTAATCAAGATCCAACAGCTCTTTCATTGCAATTTCAAAATCGCTCTCTGGGCCCAGATAGCAATCCGGTGAAAGTTCTAAAAGATAGAATCCATCGTCCGTCACACGCCCATCAACACGCATATACTCTACTTTCTCAAAGGATTGGAAGATATGTATAGCCTGCTCACGTTCCTGCCGGGTAGTCAGATGGCTGACCTTGAAGTCCACTTTGGAATCATCAATTTTCTTCTCCTCATATCCCCAGATATGATTATCAAAACAGGTCTGATTGTTAATGACCAGTTGTGTTTCCCCACAGAACGCCATTCTCTCCCGTCCGCCAATCATAAGAATTGAAACCTCTTGCCCAGCGATGTATTCCTCCACAAGCACTGGTGTTGTGTGGAGGCTCAGGTGGAAATTCACTAGCTCCACTGCGGCCATATAATCGTGGACAAGGCTGCTACTGGATATGCCTGCGGACCCGCCGCCAAAGTTAGGCTTGACTACTAGCGGAAGATTGAGTCTCTTAACCCGAGTTACCATCTCTTCCTGAGAGGTCCGCGTTCGGAACATGATGCTGTTCGGTACATTGAAACCGAACTCCCGGGCATATTTTTTTGAGAGATCCTTATCGTTGCAAAGAAGTTGTGTGTAATTATCAGCCCCCATGTAGTCTATACCATAAGTCTCGCAAAGTGATGATATTAGCCCCTTTTGTGTTCTGCTGGTGGGGCCGTAGCGCATGGGAAATACCAAATCGTGCTCGTGGTTTTTGATATGATCCCGAAAATCCTCTAACTCAGTATAAAGAGTGACAGGGGCGAATGAGGCGATAGCATCGCGGATTGCCAGGGAAGCGGAAATGCTATTTCCCTCCATATTGACGTTCCCTAAATCTGATGAGGACAGGTCTCTTGCACAATCTGTAATCAAAACAATTCGTCGTTCCATATTAGATGCCTCCTGTGTCACAATAAATAATAGATAATTACAGATTATCAATCATATTCTATCCTATAATCCTGGAGTTTGCAAGAGGAGCGACCACCGCAATGTCATGCCATGGTCCCATTTGAAGCAACACAACAAGCCAAAAATATATTGACATATTCTGAAATACTGCGTATTATAATAATGTAAGACAGGCAACGGCGTGTGTCTGTCCAAGCGTTGAAGTAGGAGGGTGCGCCGGTCGGCGTCGTCTTATGGAGCTTTCAGGAGGGGTTGTGCAGCGAAACCTCAAACCGGCTTAGGCTTTGAGTAGCCGAAAGAAAATGCACCAGAAAGCCCCGCCTTACGGCGGGGTTTTCTGCTACATGAAAGAGGATTCAGGATGGATTTACTTCAAACATGTGCGGTTGGTTTCCATCAACTGCTCACCTACCAATATCATATTGTTGCGGGCAGGAAGGGACGGACCATAGATTTTACAATCTCATTTGATCCATCAGATTTTCATCACCTGGCCGGCCTGCATAAGCTGACAGATAATGTCCGCTTTCTAACCGGGAAAAGAGCAAATATCATGCAGGAAATCCTATCTGGAAAGCTTACACTTTCCCATGCCCAGCGGAGTGTTTTTTTCAAACAGATGGAGCCGCGCCTGAAGCCGCTGGCCCATCTGGAAGAATTTCTGGATAGCAACGAGATTGTTTTCCGCTATAATTCCAAGGCACATGCTTTTTCAGCGATTCAGGCGGACTACCCGCTGCAAAACAGTTTCGAGGGTACACCGGTATACTTATTTCTGGCACGGCGTATGGGCGAGGACACGCAGGTATGCCGTACCTTTTTCCCAAAATCGGAAAAGGACTATGCCGAGGGTCAGCCGCGTTATACCTTGCTGAAAAAAGAAAAACTCAATCTACAGACCGGAGACACTATCATCCAATACGATAGATTGGCACCGAGACAGGGCCCTAAAGAAGGCACCTAAAGTTCTCATATGCGGATAAAGATTGTGGTTTTATCACGAGGGCGCAGCGCTCCAGCGTTACGCCCATTTTTCTTTTGCTGTACCTGTGTTTATAGCGCATCTGTATCCCCACACAGCCAATCCATAGATACAGAAAGGGCCCTTGCAAGGGTGCGCAACTCCGCGTCACAGACATGCCTCTGGTTTTTCTCAATTCGGGAGATAATTAAAGGGGTCATCTCCATCCCCAATAGCTGTATTTTACGTGCGAGGTCGTCCTGCGTCATCGGAGGCTTCTGCAACGCCCGGCCCAGCCGGACGCGCTCCGCGCATATATTGCCTCGGATCAGAAACAAATTCTTTCCCACTTTATATACTCACCTATACCTATCTACTACAGATGTTTTTTATCCAGTTTATTGATTTTACAATGAAACCTGATATAATGTTGACTAGAGTGGATGTAAAATATCTCCTTTAGATATTTCTTGATAATTTTCCAACGGGAAAGTGTTCCAGTCACCAAAATTTCTATGTATGCACAAGAAAAGCCCGCCCATCCGGACGGACTATTCATGCTCCAATTCTGCGCTTTTTTCATGCGGGCAACCAGTTCAATCCGCATTTTTGCTCTGTTCCTTTAATTGCAACAAATGTACATATTCCAAAACAGCCTGCCGGCCTTTCGCACTGAGGCCCATCACATCACGGAGCAGATTTCCGCAGCTGTATTGAGCGGTCAGGTAAACCATGTCTTCCTCTTTCAGCTCCAGATTGTGATGGCGTCCGATCAGATAGTCGGCGGAAACCTGATAATAATTTGCCAGTGAAACAAAATGGCGGAGTGGAAGCTCATATTCACCTGTTTCATATTTGGAGTAGTGTTGTTGGGAGATCCCCAGCACCGCACCTACTTCTGCTTGGGTCAGATCATGATCAACACGAAGCTCATACAGCAATTCCATCACACTTTTCATTGCAACACCCTTTGATAAAATAGCATACATATAATTCTATGTTTTGTATTACATAGTTTTTAGCTTTAACCACCTATAATTATATGTGCGCTATAAAAGCGAACAATCTATCAAGCAACGGGCATAGTCAGTTAAAGATGATAAAAATCAGGCTGCTATGGAGTCCAAAGGAAAGTTGAAAGGCAGCATTTTCCGTCAAAAATCAACAGAAAAATGATTGCTTAACGAAATATAAATTAGTATAATTGATTGTATTGGTGCCTGCCTGAAAATAATATACGGAGGAAGTGTTTATGAAGGTATTCGCATTTGTATCGGAAGGCCAGGAAGAAGAAAAAAACATGCTGGAAAATATACAGTCCATTATAGAACACGCCGGCAGCACAGGAAATCTCTTAATGACCCATGGGTTTGAGCCTGTCACGGAGGCTTTCGGAATCAGATTTTATCCAGCGCGGAGAAAGGTCATTATGGATGGAATACAATACACGCTCACCCGGTCGCAATTTTATCTGCTCCATCTGCTGGCGGCCTATGAAGGACAGCTCGTATCGCATTCGGAGATCATTCAAATCATTGACAAAGAGAGAGACGGAAAACCGGCGACCTTAACAGAATCCAGTAATTATATGCGAAACCTCAGAAAGAAGTTATGCCTGGATTCAGAGACAAGCCGGTATATTTTGAAATCTGTAAAGAGACGCGGATACCTTTTAATTGATCGTCAGGAGATGAACTGACCCATCCAGAAACACAAAATCGGAAGCACTTGCAGAGACAAAGGCTGGCTCAATCGCTGTTGGGCCCCGTTTCTTTCCCCTCCCGCTCTCGCCAGACAAAAGACATTGTTTATAAGTTCAACGTACAGACAGCGCTCATCATGGAGAAAACCGCAACTGTCCAAACAGATTCTGATATGGTATGCTCTATTTGTATTTAGGCCAGATTTCGCCAGGTCGGAGATTGCTCCCATGGGTCCATTGGGGCCTGTGGAGACTTGCCCACATCCTAAATACCTAACATCGACACAAAAACCGCAGTTACCCACTTCATAGGGGACTGCGGCTTTTTTTGTGCAAAAAGCGAAAGGAGTACGTCCATGAATGGAAGCCAAAAGGCTCATGAAAGTTACCTATCAGGATCTCAAAAAAGGGATACGGCTGAACGCATACGCAGATGCCGTGATCTGGAGCGAAGATCCTTCCCCGACATTAGCCGGACTGCGATTCGGCGGCTATGCCGAAGTCGTGCGGGGGCTTACGGACGCCATCTATGGCGGAGCTACCATCGAAATCGAGGATGTTGACGGCAGCCTCCTCACGCTGAAATCGCTTTCCAAGCAATACCACCGGGAGGTGAGCCATGAGGGATTGTACGCGGAAGCCACATTGATTGCGGAAGATGAGATCCAGGAAAGTTCAAAAAGCCAGGACGAGAAAAGCAGGAAGCACGCACAGAAAGACGACCTGTTTGATGACAATGTGCCTCAGCAGGACATTCCAGCGCACATCTGCTATATTTTCTGCCACCCTGGAAATGAGGATGAATTGTTCCAGGCCATTGACCAGAAATCCTATGTGCCCATGATCCCGGAATATCAGGACTATGTTCTCGCGGAATTAAAGCGGCGCAGAATCCTCCGCCCTCTCAGGGTGCGCTCTTTGTATCAGGAGTTGGAGGCATGGAAGCTCTGCTGTGAAGCGAAGGATCAAAATCTGGTCCGGGTCATGGAGGACGGCCTGAAGCGGGGAAAAATTAAAATTCCGGGCGCGTCCCCGGGTCCCTCTCTGCTGGATGGAGTTCACTCCGTAACAGACTACCTGAACACCTTTGGCGTTACCGTGGCAGAACGGATCAAGAAGCTGTTCGTGCCTCTGTTTGACCCGGCCGCTGAGCCGCTGTCTGGAGAGGTATTAGACATCAACGAGTATGTCCGTGCGCACGCCGGGTATCCCCTCTATGACGCCCAGCTCGCAGTAGCCGAAGCAATCAAGCGGAAGCTCGGCCAAAGTAAGGTCGCCCTGATCGTAGCCGGATGCGGGACCGGAAAGACCAAGATCGGAAGCGTTGCAGTTGCGGCCGCCGGGTTACAGTCCCATCAGATAAGCGCGGGCCACTCAAAAACCTTCAGCATTGTCCTCTGCCCTGCCCACGTCACAAAAAAGTGGGTGCGGGAAATCGAAGAAAGCATCCCAAACACCTTTGCCGCAGTTGTTAGGAGTATCAGTGAGTTTGATCTTCTTTACAAGCTGTACGAGCAGGGGAGCCGGAACTGCTTTGCCATCATCTCTAAGGAAAAGGCCAGGGACGGCTATATGCGGGCGCCCGCTGTGATTTTCCGAAAATGGAATCGTGAGGGGCTGAATATTGCCCGGCCTCGCGCCAACGAGGAGATGCCCGCGGTCGGATTCAGTCCCCTTCGGCACGTGTTCTGCTGCCCGGATTGCGGGGCGGTCATCATGGAGAATATCAGCAAAGATGGGGTCGCCTACTGTGTGCCGGCTGGCCCCCGTTTTTTCAGAAGTGAGAATCGGGAAAACCACAAGTGCAAGATCTGCGGAAGTTCCCTGTGGACTGCTCTCAATCCAACGCTGTGGAATCAACAGACACAATGGGCAAAGCTCGGGAGCTATGGATTTGTGTTCCGCCCGCTCCTGAACGAATACCGGGAGGATATTCCAAACGAAGCCATACGGGATCGGATGACTAAGCTGGCAAACTGTCCTGACATACCGTTTCCGATCCGGGGAGCCTATCGGACGTTCCCGCTCAGCAGCTACATCAAGCGCGCCTACAAAGGAAAAATTTTTGCACTGATCGCAGATGAACTGCACCAGTATAACAACAATTCCGGACAAGGGGACGCTATGCAGGAGCTATTGAGCACGGCAAAGAAGGTGGTCGGTATGACCGCCACCCTTGTCAACGGGTATAGCTCCGGACTGTTCTATCTCCTCTACCGGATCGCCCCGCGCCGCATGTGCCAGGATGGAAAACCCTATAGGGACAGCAGAAAATTCGACACAGAATACGGTGTGATACAGAATATTTACGAAGAGCGGGAAGGCGCCTACAACTCAAACCGGCGTACTGTACGGAGTAAAAAGGGCAGCCGTCTGAAGCCGGGTGTTTCGCCGCTGGTCTATACACGCTTTCTGCTGGACTGTACCGCATTTTTGAATCTGACAGACATGGGAAAGGTCCTGCCTGAGTATGAGGAGATCCCAGTGCCGATTGAGATGGCGCCGGAAGTGCGGAAGGAATACAAGCGGCTTGAAGATACGCTGAAGCATGTGATGAAAAGCGATAAGAAGGCATGTAAAAAAATCCTGTCCTCATATATGAATCTTCTGACCGCTCATCCAGACCAACCCTATGGCCAGCCCGCAATCAAGCACCCTTTCGATGGCTACGATATTGTCAAACCCAAGGACACGATGCCGCCTGGCGCCATCATGCCGAAGGATCAAATGGTGCTGAAAATCGCGGAGGAAAAAATCGCGGCCGGCGGGAAGGTGCTCATTTATACAAACTGGACCCGTCTGGATACTCCAAAGCGGCTCCTGAAGCTTGTGACAGAGCGCGGCTGGAACGCCACGATCCTGGAGGCAAAAGTGAAACCGGAGGCCCGGGAGGACTGGGTGCAGGATCGCCTTGACCATGGCCTTCAGGTGCTGATCGGAAATCCCTCGCTTGTGGAAACCGGCTTGGACCTGAATGCCTTCACAACGCTGATTTTCTATGATACGGGCTACAAGCTTTTTACGCTGCGTCAAGCCAGCCTGCGCAGCTGGCGAATCAACCAGTCTGCACCCCGGGTAGAGGTCTACATGCTCTATCACGCAGGCACAATGCAGCATAAGGCAATCAAGCTGATGGCCTCCAAGCTGGCCGCTGCCGGCATGATCGAGGGCTCCTTCAGCGAAGAGGGCCTGTCCGCCATGTCGGAATGCGAGGATATGACGACTCTGATGGCCCGTGAGCTGATGATGGGCATCAAAGACAGCGTGGAAGACCTTGCGGCTACGTTCAAGCGGATGGCTATGCTGAAGCCTCAGACGGCGGCATGGTCCATTTTTTCAGACGAGGTGCGGAAAACGGACAGCGCTGTGTTGGGGCGCAGTTCTCCATCCATATTGGAGTTCACCTTTGGTACGGAGGAGAGGACGGTTCCACAGGCCGCAGTTCTTCCGCAGGATTCCCCCGTCTTTTTTGAGACGGCGAAAGCTGAGCACAAGCGGAAAAAAGGGGAAGTCGATGAAGATCAGCTTCTCCTATTCCAAATTGCATAGAAAGGAAGGTAAACATCATGCGCGTACATGCAAACCGTGATTCGGCGCTGGTCCTGGCCGCCCAAGCATCCAAAGCAGTGCCGAAAATCACAACCATCCCGGAACTGAAAGGTATCCACATGGAAGCAGACGCACGGCTGGCTATGCTGACCATGACGGCAACCAATCAGGAGGTTTCCATCCGTGCCTCCATGCCCGCTGCGGTGGAGGAGAGCGGAAGCGCTGTCATTCCGGCAGATCTGCTGCCGGACATTCTGAAGCGGCTTCCGGGAGATCAGATTTCCTTTTCTACGGTAGGCCCTGGTATCATCCACATCGGCTCCGGCTATGCGGAGTACAGGCTCAACATCTTAGACGCCGCTAAGTACCCGCTTCCGGAGGTCCCCTTTCTGGAAGACACCATCCCGGTCAGCGGGATATGCTCCCTGGCCCGCCAGACCTTGTTCGCGGCCGCGGCCGGCGACCAACAAAATATTCTTAAGACTGTGCGTTTGAAAGTAGGGCCATACGGCCTGAAGGCCACGAGCAGCAACGGCTTTTGCATTGCGGAGGCAGCCGGGGATAAAAATTGTGTTGCGGCCTCGGAAACCTGCATTTTAGTCCCAGCCCGCTCCCTGTCCATTTTGGCAGCCATCTCCCTGGACAGCGATGTTTACCAAATGGGCCTGACTCGCGAGGGCCTGGCCTTCTGGAATGGCACAACGATGTTCTGTACGCACCTGATTGACGGCAGCTACCCGGACACAGATGGGCTTCTGGACCGTATTCAGGGCGCATACAGCGCCTCGATAGAAGCTGCTGAACTATACGCCGCAGTAGACGCGGTTACATCCCTGGCGTCTGCTGATAAGGATTCCTCCGGCCGCGGAGAGATCATGTTCGGAGAGCACGAAATGGTTGTCAGTGCGGAAACCTCCGACGGGAGGGCCAGCGTGCCCGTCAAGGCCCTGATCCTGAGCCCGTCGCCCTATCCCTTTTATTACGATTTCAAACAGCTGATGCGGTATCTCAAGCAGCTACGCGGACGGATCACATTGGAATTTGATCAAAACGGCCTGCTTGCGATCCGTCCAGGCGAGACACGCTACCTTCAGTCCCCGATGCGTGCGCCAAAGCAAGCCGCAGGTGGAAAGGCTGCGTGAGAATGGAGGGAAGCATCTTCCATGGAAATTCCAAGCATCTGCCGCTATTGCGGTGGGAAGATCATCAAGTCCACGACCCGCGCCCTCTATCCCAAGGGGCGTGAGCCGATCTACTTATGCGTCAACTGCAACGCCTATGTCGGGTGCTATCCGGATGGCCGACCGATGGGAAAGGTGGCCAACACCGTTCTCCGCCTGAAGCGTCAGGAGACACACCGCATTTTCGATCAGTTCTGGAAAAAGCAGGGGTGGAGCCGGAGCGCGGCTTACCGCTGGCTGGCGCGCAGCCTGAATATTCCGGAACAGGACGCACACATCGGACTGATGGAGATGGATGAGTGTGAACGGGTCATCCGCTTGTGTCTGACACAGCCAAAGAAGAGGAAAGCGGCGTAAGCTCCGCCGCAGAAAGTCCAATGGTATTAAGTCAAGGGGATAATACGAGAAAATTTTGAGGAAAAGT
>OAWV01000615.1_pt1 | contig 25845 bp, 29 predicted proteins | sample 1495551 | NCBI WGS metagenome assembly OAWV01 (sample SAMEA2580245, study PRJEB22360) | human gut metagenome | biome: human gut; feature: human-associated habitat; material: faeces | place: Denmark | collected 2008/2010 | reverse complement strand
GTCTGTCTGTCTGTCTGTCTGTCTGTCTGTCTGTCTGTCTGTCTGTCTGTCTGTCATAGTATGCCAGTTCCTAAGCATATCTGTCAACCCCTTTATAACTAAAATTAAAAAGTAAAAAGTATTTTTCTTTTCTTTTCCTAATCGGTTTAATTTTACACTATTTTTAAGCACTTGTCTATAATATTTTCAGCATTCATCAAACATAGCAAAAACATAGCAAAAAATAAATTTGGTATGTTCGCTAACTGCCGTTTCTTTACTTTCACAGTATAGAAAAAGACACTCTATTTCAAGTATCATTTCTCCATATCTCTGTATTTCTTAAGTATTTTCGCAAGCAGGCAAACACAGGTTATTTCTTAATATCCTTTTGTTTGGGATGCTCCATTTTCCCACTTGGATATCGCCTGCCGCGATACATCACACAGTGCTGCAAGCTCTTCCTGCGACATTCCTTTTTCTTTTCTTATTCGATATAAATTGTCTTTGAATTCCATACATTTTCCTCATTTCCTGATGACTGTATTCTATCAGTTTCTATGCTGTTTTACCATACTTCATACATTCCAAATCCGCAACCACTGGTAGCAAAACCGCCTTTTGCAGTTTTTTTGGATTATAATCACCTGAAAACTTAAAGCTTTATACAAAAAGCAGACCTTCATTTTATCTTCATCCGGCCTGCTTTTCTGCATTATCTTTTCTATCCTATATCTGCATTTATCATATCTGCTACAAGGCACCTTGCTTACTGTTTGAATTATTCGATATGATATCCAATCCTCTTTCTACAGTTATCAATGCCTGTGAAGAATGCCGTCGTCTTCTATTTGTCAGCCTTAAAGCGTTCAAATGACTCATGAATTCCATATAGTCTTTTTTCTACCACTTGGCCAGCTTCAACAATCCCATGCATACCGCAAGTGTGGAGGCGATATATTGATGCCGGTTCCGTACTGCTCTCATTTTCTCATTTCTACCCATAAATACCTATGTGTGTCAATTTCCATCTATCATGTATATAAGGTGCAAATTTTTGCATTACCGGTACAGCGGCAGGCTTCCGCATAATCTGTTGATTTTCTTTTTATCACCATACAGGCCTATACCGAGGTAATGAAACTGATTCTCCGGCAGATTTTTTGCCTTCACAATCCAGTCCTCATACACATTGCAGGTTTGTGCTGCATCACTGAAATCAACGATAATGACATCTTTATATTCCTGATCAAACAGCTGCCGACGCAACTCCTGAAGCTTTTCTGTTTCCATCTTCAGAATCGGAAGCGGTATTTGCAGAATGCCCATATGTATATTTCCATCCGCATCCTGAACATCACAGCCGATGGCTTCCTTCCCCTTACTACCCAGCGTCATCCCCAGCAGTGCCGCGGTATTTGCGGCAATTCCCGGTGCCAGTGATGCATCCATCACCATGACGCATTTTCTGTTTTTCTCCATACACGTTCTCCTTTACGATTCTGCGACAGCAGAAGACCCAATACAATCATCACGATACCAAGCACACCGACGATAGTGACCGTTTCCTTCAAAATCCATACCGATGCCAGCGTAGTGACAACCGGCACAGCATAGATATACACACTTGTCTGTACAGTACCCAGAATACGTACGGCACTGTTCCAGGAAACAAAGCACATCGCACTGGCTCCCAGTCCCAGAAACAGTATATTGGCAATATTTAATCCCGTAAGCTGTTCCACCTTCGGCAGTTCCATACCGGATAGCATAATAACCGGAAGCATGCACAGCAAACCGAAAAAGAAGATTCTGCGGGTCATCGGGATGGTTGTGTATCCAAAGCTGCTTATTTTCTTTGTTATCGTAGAATATAGTGCCCATACGATGGCAGCTCCCAGCGCAAGCAGATCACCCTTTGGATTTAATGCCAAATTCTGACTTCCCTCCAGGGAAATACAGAGAATTCCAGTCATGGCAATCAAAAAACCAATGAAAAAGCGTACTCCGGGACGCGTTTGTTTTAACAGCCAGATTCCGAAAAACATAGTGAAAAACGGTGAAACAGCCACGATGATACCAACATTGCTTGCCTGTGTGTAGGTAAGTGCTATATTCTCCATAAGAAAATACAGGGTAACTCCACAGAGTCCTGCCGCAAGAAAATACAGCTCTTCCTTTTTCTCTTTAACTCTGGTCAGCCTTGGAGCGACTGCCCATAAAGCCAGATAACCGATCATAAACCGAGTGAACAGTATCTGCAAAGGTGTAAAATCTCGCAGCAGCACCTTGGTTGAAATAAAGGTGGTTCCCCATATAAGAATAGTCATACACGCAAGCATATGACCCTTGATCCGCTCATTCATCCAATTCGCTCCTTTTCTGTGTGAATATACTCTGATACTGCTTTGGTGTTATACCGATAAAGCTTTTAAAGTAGTTTGTAAAATGGCTCTGATCGGAAAACCCGCAATCCAGCGCAAGCTTACCGATTGCTTCACCCTGTTCCAGCAGACGCTTTGCTTTTGCGATCCGAATGGATTGCAGATAACGATATGGAGAAACACCAACCTCTCTGGTGAACAGACGCAGCAGCTGATAGCGGCTCATCTTGCTAATCTTTGAAAGTGTATCAAGAGAAATGGATTCTTCATAATGCGTATCCAGATATTCCTTCATAGCCTTCACCGCTTCCGTAAGCTCTCTGCTTGCCTCTACTGGAACCATATGTTCTTCCAGCAGCTGTTCAATCAGAAAGTAAAAGGCCTCCTCACGTACCAGCAGACTGCTCTGTGATACGATAACATCATACAGCTCACGAATGGACAGTGCCAGCTCTGCCTGTGGAATCAGCGTATCCTTAAACTGAAGATGGATGTGTTTCCCGGTTATCTCCTTTACTGCCTTATCCATGACATCTACAGGAACATTGATTGCACGATAATCCAGAACCTCTCCGGCTACCGGCGCACAATTATGTGTTTCACGCGGATTGAATAAAATAACATCTCCGCGCTGTGTATCATATTCCTGATTTCGACACCAGAGATGACGTTTTCCACCCGCCATAAATCCGATTACATAAAATTCATGAAAGTGAACAGGAAATTTCTGTACGATTCCACTTAAATTATACGCCTCGATCTGAAGGTCTTTATCATAATAGATGTGTCGCTGCTCCTGCAATGCTGCCATGCCCATTCCTTCTTTCTGTCGCTGTATGTATGGTAACATAAAAAAAATGATATTCTCTTGTAAGATATTGCATCCGGATAAGCGCTGTAAAAGCTGTTCGTGTGCTGAAAAGGCAGAAGTAGGATGAAACCTGTGTCCTGCATCTTGCATGATGACTTGAAAGTTTGTGTGCCAATTGCCGCAGTACCTTACGAAAAGGTTTTGCATTTATACAGACGCACTTCGCATGGTCAAAGACATTTCACTGTCCTTAAATGCTCATTGTGATTTATCAAAAGCTGTAACCTTACTATTCTCTTTTTGCGCATCTATAGTATAGCATGGCTGCGGACGCAGAAACAGCGCAATTTGCACGCAGCCATTCTGCACACTGTGAAGCTGAAATATAAAAGCATCATTATGAAAATTCCAGCGTGCTCAAAAAAACTTTTGTGAATAAAAAGGAGGAAATTCTGACAATCTCCTTCCTGTTCCTTATTCTGCCAATCCCCTACGCTGCCGGTAATGCGCAAGCGCCCCCAGCAGATTGGCATCCTGCCGATACGTACAGCATTCCAAACGCGGTGTCAGTGTTGCAAAATCTACCCCCTTCTGCAGCTTCTCATATGCTTCCATGATTCGCTGTGTGAAATCCCTTCGTGCACTGATTGCACCCCCAAACAGAATCATTTCCGGATCCAGCATATGCTGCACATTGAAGACACCAAAGGCAAGCTCCTCATAAAAGGTCTGAATAACCTTGCTGCACAGTTCATTTCCCTGCTGTGCTTCTTCGAAAATCCGCACACCATTCCATTCTTCCCCAGTCAAAGCCTCCATTTTGCGCACCATACTCGAGGTAGAGGCACACAGACTGAAATTTTGGACACTGCCGTCCGGCTGCTTTACCAGCATCATGCCAAATTCACCGCCATAGCGATGCGCTCCATGGCAAATGTTACGATTTCTTACGATTGCACCACCCACACCGGTTCCAATCACCAGAAACGCCATATCCTGTATGTTCTTCGCCTTGCCGTAAAACAATTCCGATAATGCAGCACAGTTCGCATCATTCTCTATTTCACAGCACAGTCCCAGCTCCCTCTGTATCCTTTCCTTCCACGAAAAGCCGTGGATAAAGGGAACTGCACTGCTTCCGCCGATCACGCCGCTGTCACAATTCACTGCCCCGCAGGAGCTGATTGCCACACCGGACAAGTCGACACCCTGCATGGTGATATCCTTCTTATATGCTTTCATATATGCGAGCAGTCCCTCTATGTCTGCGCTCATAGGATAGGATCTGGTATGGAAAAGCCTTCCTTCCTCATCTGCAGCTGCACATTTCAGAGAGCTTCCTCCGATGTCAAAACAAAGATACGTATCCATTAGAACCCCCGTTTCTCTGCCAGCTCGCGGAACCAGCAGCCACTTTTCTTTATCGTACGCTTTCCGGTTTCCAAATCAATAGAAATCAGTCCGTAGCGGTTTTTATATGCATTCAGCCAGCTCCAGCAGTCAATGCCCGTCCATACATGGTAGCCGATACAGTTACTGCCTTCCTCAATTCCCTTATGCAGCCAGGTAAGGTGCTCCTTATAGAAATCAATTCGGTAGTCATCCTCAATTCTGCCATCCTTGATAAACCGTGCTTCGTTTTCAACGCCCATTCCGTTTTCCGTTATCATCCATTCGATATTATCGTATTTGGTACGAATGTTGGTTGCGATATCATACATCCCCTTCGGATAGATTTCCCATCCGCGATAGGGATTGATTCTTCGGCTTGGCATTTCATAGAAATCATAGAAGCTCTCCGGCGTTATCATCGCTGCAGGGTCCACCGGTGTTTCCTTCGCTTTGACACGGATCGGCTGATAATAATTCACTCCGAGAAAATCCACGGTATTTTCCTTTATGACTGCAAGCTCGTGTTCTTCATAGTCCGGCAAAAGCGTATGCTCCTTCAAGAGCTCCACCAGCTCCTTCGGATATACTCCAAGAACAGCGGGGTCAAGAAAGCTTCGAGCAGAAAACAGCTCTGCAATGCGGGATGCCTCGACATCCTCCTTTGCCTGACTGCGTGGATAATTCGGGGTCAGGTTTAAGATAATGCCGATTTTCCCATCACACATTGCATGGAAGGCCTGCACTGCTCTGGCACTGGCAAGTGCCGTATGATAAGCCACCTGTACAGCAGCCTTCATATCATGGCAGCATGGATAATGAAAGCCGTTCAGATACCCGCACTCCACATGAACGATCGGTTCATTGAAGGTGAACCAGCGCCGTACCTTTTTCCCATAGAGAGAAAAGCAGGTACGTGCATATTCCACATAGGCATCCACAACATGATCGCTTTCCCAGCCCCCCTGCTTTTGCAATTCCGCCGGCATATCAAAATGAAACAGATTGATCATAACCTCAATGCCTTCCTCATGAAAGGCATCAATGACATTATGATAATGTGCTGCGGCAAGCGGATTCAGCTCACCATCCCCTGTTGGAAACATACGGCTCCAGCTGATGGAAATCCGGCAGGAATTGTGTCCTGTTTCCTTCAAGAGTCGAATATCTTCCCGATACTGTGTATAGAATCCGGAAGCCTCCTTCGGTCCGATTCTGTCATGAAATTTCTCGGGCTCCTGTTCAAACCAGATATCCCATATATTTTTTCCTTTGCCATCAATGGCTGATGCCCCCTCGCTCTGAGTTGCGCTGGTGGCACTTCCAAAATAGAATCCTTTCGGAAATTGTAGCATAAGCTTCCTCCTTATAAAGTTATTTCTGTAAAGCACTACGGCATGCGCTTCCTATATCGTAAAACTCGTTCGCTTCATAATGCGGCAATACTATGCTTCCATACCGGAAAGTATCTGCACCGGATTTTCTGCATGGCATGCGATGTTCCTATGTGAAAAATGCCGACTGCATCGAAGGCCCTCTCCATGGGAGAGAGCCTTTCTATGTGAAGCTGTAACAACTGCATATCTGCAGCTTTTCTATGTCTATTCCTTTCGATCCTTTAAAATCTCCTCTGTACTTGCCCAGTTTGTCAAAGCGTCGCTGTAGGTGCGTACATAATGGTAGTACAGCATATCGATCATGATTAAAATCGGTATCTGACCGGATATCATCCCGGTGGACTCCTCCCCGGACAGCGATGAGGTATACAGAACAACATCACTGAGCTTTTTCAGGCGGCTGTTCTGATTTCCCAGAATGCTTACCACAAGAATTCCCCGTAATGTCAGCTCTGCGGCAAGCTCCTCCAGATAGGTATTCCCGCGCAGGGTGAAGATAAAAACCAGATCCTGCTTCTGCAATACCCGCGAGCTCATTTTGATGGCATCCTTATCATGAATGACCTCTATAAATTTACCGAGGCGGGAAAAACGGAAACGAAAGTCCTCTGCTGCAGTAGCACTCAGTCCGAATGCAAAGATGTTGATAATGCGATGCTCATAAATATATCTGCATACCTGCTCCATCGCCTTGGCATCAAAGTTTTGATCCACCAGATGAAAGATGCGGAAATATTCACTCTGTAAATCCAATGAAATATTAGAAATCTGCGGCGCATTCTGCATATTCAGATGCTGCTCATACAGGTACATCAGCTCCTTGAAATTGTTCAGTCCGATTTTCTTACAGAAGCGTGTAATGGAGGAGCTGGAAATAGAAAGCTCTCTTGCGAGCTCGTGGATCGTGAGCGGTTTTCTCCCGTCTGTGAAATATTGTGCAATCGTTTCTTCCACATAGGTGAAATTAACCTTTGCCAGATTGATTCTTAAAAGAATTTCCTTTTCCATATGCATTCCTCCATCGCTACCGGTATTATACTCTATTTCACGATGATTTTATAGGTTCTGATTTCCTCCGGCTGTATGTTTGACAGCGTCACAGGGTGTTGCTCAGCTTCGCAGTCAGCGAGTGGCTCATGCAGCATATTCGTCTGCTGTATGGTTTCTCCTGTATAACACAGTGAATCTTCCTCTACCATCTCATTGCGACTATTATATACCCGCAGGATCGCCTGTTTATCATCCAGCGGATACAGGGAAGAAAATTGCAGACAGTCACTTTTATCCATATCGAGAATAGCGCTATGCAGAGGTTTTACCGCATTCGGATACGGGTGAGTGACAAAGTATTTCTGTGTGTTCACAAAGCGGTTGACCTCCTGCAGCTGATAAAACAGGACATCATTCGCATAGCGCAGCCATGTTTTCTGCACTTCCATAGCATCGTATCCATTCCGCAGGCACAGGGCAAAGGAGAAGCTCATGGTCTGCCGCAGCTCTGATTTCGGTGTCGGTATATATTTAAATTCATTTCCGCTCGCAATTCCGGGACGGCGGTTCAAATCCGGACGTCCAAGCAATGGTACGCTGCGAAACAGTGTCAGTGCAATATCGGTATGCTTCAGGATTTCATATTCCTTTATTCCCTTACAGAAACAAGTCAGCACCTGATTTGTTCCATTCGATACATGGTGCAGCATCGGATAAATCGGCGTAGGCTCCTCACGATAGCCAGCCTCCTTCCAGTCCTCCATGTGCTTGGGATCATGTGCTCTTTGAATGGTACCGAACGGGGTGTCCGCAATACTGCAGGATGAGCTGCTTAAACCACGTAAAATCACACGCATGCGATGCTCCATCGCCGTGTTGTCAATGGTCATTTCACATTGTAATACATCTGAGGCCTGATGCAGCTGTATACAAAGCGTATATGCGATATCCTGACTGCATTTCCCATCGGCACGCTCCTGCAAATTCTCGGGAAGCTGCCATGCTCCATGCAATACCAGCGTATCCGCAAGTGCTCCATGCTTCCATTCTGCCTGTGCATCCTGAAAGTGAAGCGTATAGATATGGTCATGCGCCGGCCAGGAGTAATCATAGGTATCTCCCTCATCTCCGCTGTCCTCTACATACAGGAAATCCTCAACAACTTTCCCGTTTGCTTTGTCCAGCAGTCGCAGACTGCCGTTTTCCATGGTAATCTTATAAAATGTATTTTCAAGAGCACTGCATTCCTGCAGCTGTTCCGTGTGCTCACATGCTTCCAGATGCAGTATACGCATACTCATTGGCTTCATCGTCATGGCAATACGGATATCACTCTGATAATAATACAAATCCTCATCATATACAGACGGATCCCTGCGTATGCTTCCGCTGTATACACGCTGTGTCCCAAGACAGTCATAAGCAACCTCACAGCCGGCTTCATCCACAATACGGAAGTGCCTTACTTTCGTGGATACAGACACTTGGTATACATCATTTCTAGTATATGGCAGCGTATTATAGAACACCAGATCCTGTTCACGGATTCCCTCGATGGATTCACTCAGCTTGCGTACCTGATAATCCAAAAGCATCGAGCTCATCTGATCACAGTCCCTTAATCTTTGCAGGATGGCATCGTTGGTAGCATCACTGTTACAGCCGCAGGCACTGTCATGCGCATGGTTTAAAAGCACCTTCTTCCACAGCTTCCTCAGGACAGAGGTTTTGGGTTTGATCCCCATCTGCATCTGCATAACCATAAATGGCTCCAGCTGATAAATCATGCGTCGTTCAATTATATCATTCAGCTGTTTATGATCATAGCGTGAGGAATAAATGGAGTGGTGAATCTTGGAAACGGAGGCATCAATAAACTCGCCCGTAATCTGCGGCAGTCCTTCCTCCTCTCGCAGCTCTTTAAAGAAGCTTTCCAAATCGCTTTCAAAATATTGAATATCATGTGTGGAGCGTTCGTTGTAATAGCTCAGACGCTCCTGCAGATTGAAATCCACATAACGCTGATCCCCTCCCAGAGGAAGCAGCTGATGGGTTGTGGAGGCACCGTTCAAAACACGGTTTTCCACCTTATCCACATCATTGGTGTAAATCAGATTTCCACCATAGAAGTATCCGTCCCGGATATGATAGCACAGCACTTCACTTCCATCTGTATTGTACCAGTAAAATTCTCTTTGTTTACATACATCATTGGGAACTCCTCTCCAGAACAGAGCTTCGCGAATATCAAAGCCGTTATACAGCTTGGGCATATCCTTGCTTTGTCCAAAGGAATCCGGCAGATAACCGATCATCATACAGTTACCCAGTTCTCTTGCATAGCTTATCCCATACCACAGATTTCTCGCAAGGCTTTCTCCACTGATGATCAGTTCATCGCTCTGGGTATACCAGGGTCCGATCATCAGCTTTCCTTCTTCTACCAGCTTGCGTATCACAGGCTCTTTTTCAGGCATCATATGCAGATATTCCTCCAGAATACTCACCTGAGAATCCAGTAAATAGGTCTTCAGTGTTCCGCTTTCCAGTGCGGAAATCACCTCATCCATGTGATAAATCAGCTGTATGATGGATTCACTTGCGGTAAAATACCATTCATAATCCCAATGTGTATGAGAATACACATGCATTTTCTTCATAGCTATCTATCGCTTACAGCTCCACTGCAGCGATCACCTCATACAGCGCATCAACATCAGTTCCGGTTTTCAGTGCCGTTCGGAATTCCTCACTGATCATTTTGCGTGCCAGCTTGCTCAGGATACGCAGATGCACATCACCGCCATCCTCTGGAATCGTAAGCCCCAGTGCCACCTGCACAGGCTCGCCATCCAGCGCATTCCATGCAATCGGGTGTTCAAATTTCACAAGGAAGATACCCGGCTTTATGCAGGTCGCATGCTTGCTGTGCGGTATAGCGATCCCATCCTGAAAGCCGGTTGTCGCCTCTTTTTCACGCTCACACATACCTTCAAAATAAGCATTCTCATCCTTTACATAGCCTGCTTCATATGCTGCGTGTGCAATAACATGAAAGGCTTCCTTTTGTGTTTTCGCTTCTGTATCAAACTGAATATGATGCCTGTCAAATACACTCTTATCCATAACTGCCTCCTGTTACTCGTTTTCTTCTACAACCGGTTTTCGCCAGAAGCCGATAATCAATGCCGTTACCACAATCCCTGCAAGTACACAGAGAATCCAGGTGATAAAGGGTATCGGCTGTTCGATATATCCGATAAAGGTTCCCAGCGGTGATCCGATACCACCATAAAATTTACAGCCTGTCAAAGCTACCAGACCTCCTGCCAGTGCAGAGCCTGCCACACTTGCGGTAATCATCTGTAACGGATTGGCTGCAGCGAAGGGAATCGCCCCTTCTGTTACACCGACCATTCCCATGCCGAAGGCGCTTGTCGCAGAAATCTTTTCAGTTTTAGAGAATTTGTTTTTGAAAATCACAGATGCCAGCCAGATACCAAGCGGCGCAACGGAAATCGCTGCCTGTGTGGCACTCTGCGGCACGAAGTTGGCACCCTGTACACCGTATTTGGTCATTGTATCCGTAAATACGGCTGTTCCGAAAATCAATGCCGTCTTATTTACCGGACCGCCGAAGTCAAAGCCGACCATTGCCCCAATGATCGCCCCGATAATAAATGGAGCTGCCGCATATTGTTCATTCAGTGTTGTCAGTCCGCTGTATAATGCATCCATTGCGAATGCAATCGGCTGACCGATCAAAAACAGAACGATAATCATAATCACCAGAGTGGATACGAACGGAATAATCATAATACCGGTAAGTGGCTGCACGATTTTCGGCCAGGGAATACGCTTCATCCCCTTTACAAAATATCCTACGATGAATGCAACCAGAATCGCAGACAGGAAACCACCGCCTGTCTGTGTTCCCAGAAATTCAGGATCGTTGGCAATATAGGCACCGATCATAGCCGGAGCGATTGCCGGTTTGTCTGCGATGGATTTCGCAACAAAGCCTGCGAACAGTGGAATCATCAGCTTGAAGCCTGTCTGTCCCACCATGAACAGCTTCTGCATAAAGTAGCCCATCGCTGTTTTGTTATCAAAGCCCCAGTTTACAATTCTACCCAGATCGTCCTTCTGAAATGCAAATACATTCGCAATCGCCAGCAGTAAACCTGCGGCAATACACATCGGGACCATGTAGGAAATACCGCTCATAATGTGTTTGATAATCGGATTTTCCGTTTTCCCCAGTGTGATGTTTCCCGCCTTGCTTCCTTTTTCGCCATACAGCGTTGCCTCGTTTAATGCACGTTCAATCAATGCGTTGGCATCCTTGATTGCATCCACGCTTCTTACCTTCATGACACGTTTTCCAGCAAAGCGGGCACAATCAATATCAATATCAGCTGCCACGATGACAACGTCTGCCTGTTTGATTTCCTGTTCACTCAGAACGTTTTCCGCTCCAATGGACCCCTGTGTTTCTACACGTACAGAATCCCCACGTTTCTTCCCTGCCTGCTCCAGAGATTCCGCAGCCATGTACGTATGTGCAATACCTGCTGCACATGCTGTAATTGCTACAATATGCTTACTCATAAGTTTTCCTCCTATCAAGTTCTCGTATAGTATATCCTGTACCTTTTTTAATGTAAACACTTACAGTCCATTCAGGGTGCAGTATCCTTTTTTCTTAAACTGATGAAACTAATTTCACTGTAAACGGTTGTATTTTGTGATTTTTCATGTAAAATATCAGATAATTTGCTCAATAGAATAATTTTATGAAATTTTTGTCCATTTATTTCTACTATATGAATTTTCATTTTAATAAGTAAGGGCTATGCATACATCCTAAAGCATAGTCTGTTTCATCATTCACCATAATGTTGACGATACCGATTTTCATGCCTGCTATTTCGGGTATATCTAATTGATTGCGGGGATAAAGTTCCCCTTTCCATTCATTGGATTACCATATAATGCTAAATATAGCTTTGATTCATTGAAAAAAGTCATGGAACGTTTACCCGCTCGCATGACTCTGTTTTACTATTCCTTATGTTCGTCGTAATCGTTTTTAGTCAGCTCTTTTAAGGCTGCATCAAAATCAATATCCGGCTCCTTTGAATCCTGTACGTCTTCGTGCACTTCCTCAGCAGTATCTTCCTGTGTAATGCCTGCCTCCAGATCCTTCAGCTTCTGCTCGGCCGCTTTGGCTTTTGCTTCCGCTGCACGTACTTCATCCTCAGGAGAAATCAGCTTACCATAATTCATCAGATTGTAAATCTGTTCGCTGGTGATGGTTTCTTCCTCAATCAGCGTTTCTGCAATCAATGTCAGCAAATCCTTGTTATCCTCAATAATCTGTTTTGCACGATCGTAGCATTCATTGATAATCTTACGGATTTCCTTGTCGATTTCATATGCAATCTCACCGGAATAATTGCTTCCGCTGCCATAATCTCTGCCCAGGAATACATTTCCGGTACCATCATCATACTGAATCGGCCCCAGAGAGGACATACCCCAGCTTCGAACCATAGCCTTTGCAATTTTTGTAGCCTTCTGAATATCATTGCTTGCTCCGGCAGATACTTCATCAAACATAACCTCTTCAGCAACACGTCCACCCATTAAGCCGGTGATCTGTGCCATGAAGTCTGCCTTTGTCGGCATCATTTTTTCTTCCTTCGGTGTCATCAGGTTGTAGCCGCCTGCTTCACCACGCGGAATAATCGTAACCTTTTCCACCTTGTCTGCGTCATCCAGCTTCAAGCCGATAACAGCGTGTCCTGCCTCATGGAAGGCTACCAGGCGTTTTTCTCTGTCTGTATATTTCTTGGATTTCTTGGCAGGCCCCATCATAACACGGTCAATAGCCTCGTCAAGATCCTCCATTGTAATTACCTTACGTTTATCACGTACAGCTAATATAGCACCCTCATTCAACACGTTTTCCAAATCGGCACCTGAGAAGCCCGGTGTCCGCTTTGCCAGACCCTCCAGATTTGCATTCGGCGCCAGCTTTTTGTTTCTTGCGTGTACCTTCAAAATTTCATAGCGTCCACGCTTATCCGGCAGGTTCACTGTAATCTGGCGATCAAATCGTCCGCTTCGCAGCAACGCAGGGTCCAAAACATCCGGACGGTTGGTAGCCGCAATGATTACAATACCCTTATTCTCACCCATACCATCCATTTCAACAAGCAGCTGGTTCAGGGTTTGTTCACGCTCATCGTTTCCACCGCCCATACCGGCTCCACGCTGTCTTCCGACGGCGTCAATCTCATCAATAAAGACGATACACGGTGCAGTCTGCTGTGCTTTTTTAAACATGTCACGGACACGGCTCGCACCGGTACCGACAAACATTTCAACGAAATCAGAACCGGAAATAGAGAAGAACGGTACATCTGCCTCTCCTGCTACTGCCTTGGCAAGCAGCGTCTTACCGGTACCTGGAGGACCTACCATCAGCATGCCCTTCGGAATACGGGCACCCATATCTGTGAACCGCTTTGGATCCTTCAGATAGTCGATGATTTCCTTAACCTCTTCTTTTTCCTCATCACAGCCCGCAACATCCTTGAAGCGAACCTTGATATTTCCTTCGATCTTTGCACGGGATTTACTGAATTCAAATGCCTTATTGTTTCCTCCCGCGTTCATTTTAGAGAACATGAAGAACGCCACACCTGCAATCAGCAGGAACGGGAACACATTCATCAGGAATTTCATTAACAGGCTTTCCCTGTTTGGATCGCTTACTGTTAAATTGGTACTCTTGCTTTTTTTGAATACGTCTGTCAGATAGGAAACATTCTTTTCCGTATTTGGCACACGAACGGTGAAGTTTACATCTTTGCCTTTCTCACTATACGACCCTTTTACATCAATAACGGTAGTTCCCATTGACATTTCCGCTTTGGTGAATGTCATGGTATTTGCCTTTGTCATAAATTCGTTATAGTTAAAGTTTTTTGTATTACCCTCTGATCCATAGGAAATCAGAAGCAGCATAATACCAAGGACTAAGATATAAGGTAGAAAGCTTATAAACTTTTTATTGTTCATTCAATCGTCCTCCTAACGTTTTATTTGTATACTTCAGGTTTCAGTACTCCTATATAAGGCAGATTGCGGTAATGCTGGTCATAATCAAGACCGAAGCCCACAACAAATTCGTTGGGAATCTCAAAACCTACATAATCTGCAGTTATATCTACAACACGACGATCCGGTTTATCTAACAGAGAAACGACTTTTACATCGCTTGCCCCTTTGTTTTTCAACAGACGTGTCACTTCCTTCAGCGTGCGTCCGGTATCAACGATATCCTCCACAAGCAGAATCGGTACGCCCTTTACTGAACAGTCCAGATCCTTGACAATTTTAATATCTCCGATGGACTCTGTTCCTTCATAGCTTGATACATCCATGAAGTCAAACTGGATATCCAAATCTATATGCTTAATCAGCTCTGCAAGAAAAGGAACACTTCCCTTCAGTAAGGCTACCAGCAGCGGTGCCTTCCCTGTTTTGCGGTAATCATCACTGATTTGTTTTCCTAATTCCATACTTCTTTTTACGATGTCTTCCTCGGACACCAATACTTTTTCAACTACGTCGTGCATGCAAAATCCTCCTAATACAGCTATCTACTATTTTAACACAAATAGCGTAGGATTGTTAGAAAAATGTGCAATATCACAGCCAATTTTAGGCACCAGAATCACATTTCCCGCAGCATTCACAACAACCGGCCATAATTTGCGTTCCTTTTTGGGAATTTTGCGGTCTATGAACCAGCGGTTCAGCTTTTTTACGCCGAATCGAAGCTGTATGGCGTCCTGCGGCTGTGCATTTCTTATGGTTATCGGCCAGTCTGTTGCCTGCAGAGTAACCGCCTCAACCCCTGTTCCGTGAGGAGCTGTTTCAAAGTACGGGGTTTTCTCAAATACTGCATGATCGTATACATAGGAATAGCTGATTTCCTCACTGGTATCAATTACCAGCTTTCCGTATTCACTGTATATATCATACCCGCCGGCGATATCGCGTGTCCAATAGTTTGCATTGTTCATAATCAGCTCCCGCAGCACCTGAATTTCATGCATGGACAGATAACAGCTGCATGTATCATGAATCCAGGTGATCAGCACCTGTTCCAGAAAATAGCTGTCCAGTACCCGCAGTTTTTTCAGACTTCCGTCCCAGCTGTTTAAAAACGCACGGCAATCCGCACGCAGCTGCTGCATGCGCATGTTTTCCCGGGAAATGGTTTCCATCAGCGCTTCTTTTTCCTTTTCCGACATTCTATCCACAATCTCATGCCGGATTCTGTTTCTTGCATAGTGATCCGTAAGGTTGCTTTCGTCAATTCCAAAAGGCACGGCATTCTCTCTACAGTATGCTTCCAGTTCCCGTTTGCTATACGCCATTAGCGGACGGATGATGGTACAGCCCATGATGCATGCTTCCTCCTGTATACCGAGATATTCCTTCATACTGCCGCGCTCTTTTGCCATGAGATAGGTTTCCAGATGGTCATCCAAATGATGTGCCAGCAATACGGCAGCCGCCTGATACTTCTGTAAAAGCTCGCGATACATACGATAGCGCTCTTCTCTGGCAAACGCCTGAAAGTTGCCCACACAGGGCTTTGTCTGCAGTCTCGCTTCAAAGGGAATATGAAAACGTGCACAATAGCTGCGCACCAGTTCCATATCCCGATCCGCCGTATCACGCTTCTTATAATTCATATGCGCGACTACCAGCTGGAATCCTTCTTTTCTGCACATATCCAGCAATGCCATAGAGTCCGGGCCTCCGCTGACACCGATGATATAGGTTCCTTTTTCCAGTTTCTTCATTTGTTTCATGCGGCTATTATACGGTAAATACGATCATTAGGCAATATGAAAAATAAATAGCCACGTGAATTTATCATATCACTGGTAGAAAACGAACATGTTGTCTATGAAAAAACAGATGAGGGATATTCATCATCCAACACCTGCTTTTATATCCTGAAATCTCAGACAGACTGCTATTCTGCTTTTACAATCAGACAGGATTTCTTACAAAAGACGATTCCGTATGCGACGATATCTGTATAGCCTTTCTTATACAGACCTTCCAGATACTTCCTATCTTTTATCTGCCGGCATGCCTGTTCTGCGGCTATTTCCATATGTTCCATATTTTTTACCACCTTTACTTCAAACAACAGGCCTCTTTCTTTGGCATATGCCGGAAGAACAGCAAGATCAAACCTGCCTTCTCCTGATTCCTGATTAGACACTACCTGATAGTCATTTAACATGCCTATTAAAACACCATGATAGAACCTTTCATTGTAATCAAAATAGCTGATTGACTGAAATAAAACATCGTTCAGTACTTTATTAGCCGCTTTCACATCTTCTACCATCAGCGCTTCTGCAAATTTTATACTGTTTTGCATTACCTGCTGTTCAAACCATTCACGGAAGATCATCGTATAAATCCGATTGATTTCCTTGTTTGGAATCATCAACTGGTAGATTCCCTTCTCTTGATCCGTGCATTGAACAGCTTTCAGATAACCGGTAAACAGTAAAAAGCTGTAAATATTATTAACTTGATCCAATTCCCTATACGTTATATTATCCTTGATTGTTTTTTCAATAACTCCGCCTGATGCCAGTATATCGAATTCTTCTCTCATTTTAGAGCTTGCTTCTTTTACATAGCGATAGATAATATCATTTCCACTCGTATTCGCCCAAAAAGACTCCGGTGTTTGTTTATCCGTTTTCATCAATTTATCAAGATACATCAAAACACTCCACGGGTTAGACTCTGTCCGCTAGTAGCGTAAATTTCACAGTTTCCAAACTGATAGCCATCGCGCCATGGGCGGGCAGCGCCTACCATTCCTTCACCTGCCCCTGATATTCATTTGCCTGATAATCAAGCAACAAGGAATCGATTTCATTCTGCGTGAAGCCAAATCGCTGTTTGGAGGTTTCATCAAAAATAGAAAGTACCTTAAAATTATTCAGTCCGGTAAAAAGGCTAAAGCCTGCCTGTGGTGTCGATTCTTTCGCAATCCTTAAACAGCCTGTCAGTATCCCTTTCTCTAAGGCATTGTTTGTTTTTAAAGCAGCACTGAATACATTTCCAAGGAAAGCAACCATATCATCATAATAACCGTTCAAATAGGCATTCTGTAAAGGGACATCACGCCATGGGCGGGCAGCGCCTATTCATCGATGAGTATGATTACCTGCTTTTGATAATGTTGTTCCAGACATCCCGAAATGAATCTTAAAGCATTTTGCAGCTCCACTTCATTTTGTGCACCACGGTATAAACTTTTCATTCGCTCCTTGTCAAATTCATTGATCCGCTCACTTGTTAGCAATTCATGATTATTTCTAATGATTTCCTGCATCAGATAGGAAAACATTGTCAGTTGTTTTTCAAAGGTATTATTTTTCATATCTTTTAAAGTAAGAAAAATAACCGGATACTGATTCTGTAGTTTCATAACCTGCGCATCTTTTGTGATATCCAATCCCTCAAACAGATAAGCGCTTTCCTTTTGTTTGATCGAAAAGAAATAATACAGCACGCCTGGGCGGGCAGCGCCTACTCATATTCAAGGTTTTTCCCGCTACTAGCGCGCCTCTTGTCGGATACCAAAGGTATCGACACTATTTCGGTGAAATCGCCTCGGTCTTGTATATAACGCTACTTTTTCATTGCATACATCTTTGATAAAGTTCGTTTTATCGACATAATAATATTGATGATCAATCATTTCTTTGAAATTTTCTATACCGATTGGCAAAGCTTTCATATTATCAGCTCCTGTCTGCATAGCTTTATTATATCATACTCTTTCTACATTATATCATGCAGGTGGGTATGAATTTCATGTATGATGAAGCCTGATACAAATGCCCTTACAACAAAGCAAAGAAGTAGATATGAAATTCAGATAGGATCAAATTCTGCATGATTTGCGTTCAGAATAGCTAAGAAAAGGAATGCCCTATTATAAGCACTCCCATACTAATTCTTTATCACGCTATGCCATGGTCACCTCAGTTATTTCGATATGGTAAGTTCCCTTATTCTGCTTCACAGCAAGTGTCATATGCTCCAGATAATGAAATATAACATCTCCATCAGGATCGTCATAGTGTACTGTGGTTATCAGCAACAAGGTATTTTCATCCTGTATCGTCAGGTTACTATCTATATTGGCGATTCCAATGTGTTTGGTATCATTCGCCAGCACGGTATTCTCCTTCATGATGGATGTAAAAACGGTGACTTCATTCTCACGATCAAGTGTTCCATCTGCGTTTATGACACAATTTCCTTCATAAGCAACACTGTATCCCTCACTCACCGGCTGCGTTAGCGAAAATGACAGTATCTGTTTATCTAATAATGCTTTCGTATGGGACTCCATTACGACAGGTTGTTGCGTTACTTCTATTTTTAGTTTCTCACCTGCACTAGAGCATCCGCATAAGCAGACCATACATATCACAGAAACCCATATTCGGAATTTTAAGTGTTTTTCTTTGTCTTCAAGCATCTTCATGCTCCTGTGCTTCAAAGCGTGAAGGTTATGTATAACCATTACTACCAACCCCTATCGTTCCTCTTACACCTATATACTATCATATAAATTTTAAAGGAAACAGGCTGGTAATATAACATTTTCGTTGTTATGATTACTTTATACAGTATTCTATAAATACAGCACTGAGCTTTAATTATCGCAAACGTAATTTCACGGAGTTTCTAATATCTTTAAGCTGGCACAGTTTCCTATACCTCATCCACTCTGGCCAGTACAATCGTAGAATCGTCCTTACGTCTTGTCTTTTTTAACAGCTCCGTAAAGCTTTCCACATCCGCCTTCACACTTGTCTGTGTCCTCTGATTGAGCCATTTATAAATCTCATTCATATATATGCCATCGGATATCATAAGGTATTCATCCCCTGCCTTTACATCAACCTGGAAGCAGTCCGGCTGCATCTGACTGATGATTCCCACAGGCAACGCACTGCCGTTAATTTCATATATCTGATCATCCCGCAGCAGAAATGTCGGACAGGCTGCGGATTTTGATATGTAGGCAACCCCCTGTGAACGGTTAAAGCAGATGACATCCAGCGTTGCATAGGTATCGCTTTGAATCAGCTTGTTTATACATTTGATGGCGCTGTCCTGTGGAATTCCACTGACCATCATACGTTGGAAAATATTCGTAATCAGGCGTGAGCTTTGGGCAGCACGCTCACCGTTTCCCATACCATCCGAAATCATGCACACCACACTCTGACGGAATCTGAAGATGGAAAAGGTGTCCCCGCTGGAGGTGTAGGAGTTTTTTACACTGTCCGCATAGGCATCAATGACAAAGGGAATATCATCACAGACGGTGATGGAATGATAGCCGCGCATGAATTTTCGATTGCGAATGTCCGCGATCTGCAGATTTCGGTGAAGCAGGACCTCAAGCAGCGGAAGCAGCGTGGTTCGTATTTCTCCGCGTTTGATATTTGCTATTTCCACACAAACCTGTATACAGCCCTCCTTCGGCTCTTCAATACTCAGCTCACGCACATCATATTGATAGCCTTCCAGCGCCTTGGCGACACGTACCGTATCCTTTTCGTAGCCGTCTATTTTTCGTATGGCGTCTGCATTATATTGCAAAGCATTGGACATATTGGCAAGCAGTTCAGCCTGCACATCACTGATCTGTGCATAATATTCCGACAGGGATTGAAAGATATTGGCATAATTCTGCATCTGCCGCTTTAGCATACTCGTCTGAGAAAGCCGGTACTCCTGTTCATTTTGAAGCTCCGTACTCATATGCAGGGAAGCTGCATTCGCCGGTACAAGCAGAACACCGCTCATACACAGCAGCAGATATATCAAATCCTCTGTATTATCCGGATACAGGAAACATGCACCCAGCAACAGCAGCATGGCACTCTTGCGCTCCTTTTTCAAAACACTTAAAAGAACCGTAAGGACAAGTGCCGGCAGCACACGGATATCCAGCAGGAAATATATCATCAGCGCCACAGTCACTGTGATCCATGCATTGCTTGATAAAGCAATCAGCAGCATGGTAATCATAATGACCTCCTGTGCATATACTGGTAACAGCTCCACCCCCAATAAGCCGATGGTAAACAGCAGGATCCCCCGCATGCAGGCATTATGCAGCATCCCCTTCTGAATCCACTGATAATCCGCAAACAGCTCCTGCATCAACACAAAGCTCAGTACCGGCAGAATCACAGCCGTATTGTGCAGTCCATACTGCTGGACACTGAACGCCGCACTTAACAGTGCTGTCAGATACGGCATCCACTGGTATAAATTCTGATTCATCACCTTAACCATATGAATAATCACAAAGTAACAGGCAAAGCCAAGCGCATAGCTGTACGCCGGCAGAATTCCTCTGGTTAACGAGCACAGAAGAATAAAAAATACGCTGATCATCGCTTCCCGGATTGTACGCATATAGGAATAGGATACATACAGAAATGCAAGTGTATAACTAAGCGGAGAAGCCAGTGTACCAAGAATAATTGAAATTCCGGCACAGGCCAAATCCTCCGCATGAATGGAAAATTTCCCCTTCAGTCTCTTGTTCATCACCTTTTCCAAACAAAACCACCTCTTTCATGCGTTATTGTAGAAGACATTTCGCATGGATTCTGTCATATTTTGTCTGTTCTGCAAAATTGCCTGCTTTTCCACAGCATTCTTCATCATCCTGACATTCCCTAGCTTTTCAAATTGCATTTCCCCGTCAAACAAGCGCCTTGCATTAGTCCAGACAGTTTTTCACACGGTCCTTTATTTCACGGAACAGCTCACTGTCACGCCTTAAATGTGCTTTGACATCAATAATTCTGGCAGTATTGATCCATTTTGCATCATTGATGAACAAAACCGATTCCTTATTCATTCCCTTGATTTTCCCCAGGCGCATCAAATGACGCTTCCCTTTCGGATTCTCCTTGCTGTAGGCCTGCAGATAAGCCGTATGATTCCCGCTCATCGGCACAACGAATGCCTTGTTATGAAAAATTGTTATAATCAGACCAAAATGCTGATAACCGATTTCTGCAGTATAAGGGGCAATAATCAGTAGTTATTCATAAAAGAAAAATGTCGATTTCGTCATATGATTTTATAACAATGCGATCAATGAAAGAATGCCATAATTTACGTTTTTCCTTATCATTAAGCGTGGGATAGATGTTTTCTATATCCATATCCAGAAGCTGTGTATATCTTTGTTTCACTTCCTGAATGGATACTATATTACTTTTCCGTTCTTCTGCAGTTATAATTTCATTCAGATCGGCATATTTACGGTCAAATGTATCTTTATCTATTTTTCCATCGATATACAAATCCTGCAACCTATTTATCTTTTGCTTTGAGCTCAGGATGATATCACGGTTTTGCGAAATTTTGGCTTCGGAAGCTTCCAGATCTAGCAGATATTTCTGTAATAACGGCATGATTTTGGGTAATATCTTTTTTTCAAGCTTTCTTTCTGCAAAGCAACAATGCATTTTTTCGCCCTTCTGGAGGTTACTGCATTTATATATCTTATACTTTCCACTTGTCGCTGATCCGGCAAGCTTGCGGCCGCATTCTGAGCACAGCAATAATCCGGAAAATATATAGTCTCTACGCGATGGTCCGCGCTTGATATACCTACCATGCAATATTGACTGTACGTTATTAAATTGCTCAGGTGTTATAATTTGTGGAAACACATTAGTTTTTTCACGATACACTCCTGTATATCTTTGATCTATAAGCTTACGATAATAGTATTTTTTATCTTTATTAAGTCCATATTTATGATTCATAGCTTTCATCACACGGAATGTATTTTGTTCGATTTCCATAGTATCAAAAATATCTTTAACAAATCCTATTCTCTCGGGATCAATGACAGCGCGCTTATTATCCTTGATATATCCAATCGGCAGCCGCCCACCGAGAAATTCACCTCTTGCCACTTTCCTTTCGAACGAAAACAGAATACGCTCTGAATCAATTTTACGTTCTCGTTCAGCCAGAGAAACCATGAGGTCAAACCTGAATTTTCCGTCTGCTGTCGTAACATCGATATCAGGTTCCAATATAGCTTTAAAACTCACATTCAAAGGAGCAAAGCGTTTCAGCAATAAATTCCCATCTAATAGGTCCCTGCTGAATCGATCTAGCTTTGTAAATAGTATTACTTCATTTTGTTGCAGATCATCCAGCATGCGACAAAAGTCTTTGCGCTTGTCGATAGTAGCTGCAGATATACCATCGTCATGATAAATACCTTTGATAGTGTAATTGTGTTCTTGGCAGTACTCTTTCAAAGCTTCCAGCTGATCTGGTACTGATTGTTCTTTTTTTCTTTGCTCATCTGTAGATACACGAGCGTATAAGCGCGCATTTTTCATTTCCACAAGCAAAACCTCCATTCATTTCTGTATATAAATATGTTAAAATAGAGGTATAGAAAAAGTTATGACGTCAGGGTCATTTTTTTCTATACCAGGTATCAGTTGGCGCTGATACCATGCACTCTCTGTTGGCGCAGGGGGTGTTTTTATTATTTATTAAAGGCGTCAATTACTTTTTGGTCAACATTATCTATTAACAAAACGTACTCCCCATTTACTAATACAGGGAAATCGCCAAAGCCTTCCAGAGTGAGAGAACCATTTTCTTTCGCTTTTTTATAAGCATCAGAAGAGGTATTGAAACGATAAAGTTCAAATTTTTCAGAATCTGTTTTATACTTCATTCCTTCTTCACCACCGATCATCTGAGCTGCCATAGGAACTTTTTCAGTTATTGTATAACCATTCTCATTCAAAATTTTTTCAAATCTATCAAACGACATACTTTCCACTTTCTTGCTTTCTGCTTTTTTGTTTTCTGTTTCCGATGATTTCACATCCTTTTCATTGTTTGAACACCCAGATATACCTAAACATAAACTAACGCAAAACATCAAAGTTAATAATTTTTTCATTTTTATTTCTTCCTTTCGTTTTTTTATTACAATAATTACCAGTGCTTCCATAAATTACCTTTAGTAAAATTAAAAGGCACGTTTGGAGTGATGCCTATGATTGTTTAATGCTACCCCAATCTGACCGAAAAGAAAGAGAGGAGAACAATCGTGAGTAAAGATAAGGATAGAGAAGAACTGGTAAAAGCAATCTGCGAAGCAGTAAAAAGTGTTCCAGATTATACTACACTACAGTTAATCTATATCGTTATTCAACAAGTTAAATAACACTATGGAGGACGCCTTTTGAGGCTAGTCCTCTTTTTTTACGATATTATTTATCAACCCTTCTATAACATCCCAACCATCATCGTCCAATTTCGCAAGAGCACGAATAAAACGTTTTTGAAAATCTTTGGTATTGCTTGGTGAAATCAAATCACCAAGATATGATGCGATTTCTTCTTCTTTTGTCAAGGTTTTGAAAATGGGTTCAACACCATCGCGCAACCATTCTTCATTCACGCCATATGTAAGACAAATTGTTAAAATGTTCCTTTCTGTTACTTTTACTTCTCCGATTTCGATTACAGATAAGCTTGATCTAGAAATTAACAGTTCTTTGGCAAATTGTTCCTGTGTCATGTGTAGTTCAGATTTTCTAAGATACTTTATTCGCTCATAGACTTTCATTTGTTTAAAATCCACTTAGTAACATCTCCTTTCCTCTGCATACACATAATACATCATAAAAAAATGCTAGTCAATAGCAAACATTCCAAAAAATATATTGACAAAGCCATTAAATAGCAATATAATGCCAGTGTAAAGCAAAGGAGGTACTTAAAATGCTAAACGAAAAAGAAAAGAAAGTATTGGATAATTACAAATATGCATTGCTGTCTGGGACAATGACCTCTGAGGAATTGCATAATCTAGTAGTTTCATCAGAAGCAGTTGCGACGCTGACAGATGTCAGAAAGAAAAAAGCATCTGCCGGAACACTAGCATGTGAATCCAATACACCGCGATGCAGTGAGAAAGGAGAATGAGAGAGATGACAGTTCAGGAATTAAAGAAAAATGCGGACGCAATAAAAGATAAAGTAGTGATCGAACTTGGCGAAAGTATTATTAAGGATTTAAAAAGTACGCCTTGTAATAGAAAGCGTACTCTGAAAATAAAATTAGATGCGTTTGTGAAAATAGTTAAGCGTTAACTACATCTTGTTCAGAATCGTGCAAAGCATCATAAATAGTATTGAAATATTCAATAACATAGGTGGCAGTTTTTACAGAATCAGTAGAATGGGTAATACGTTTCTGTTCAACCGCTAAGACAGTTAGCTGTAAAGCTATTTTAGATGCTTCTGTATGATTAAATTTTGCTGGCATGTTTTCACCCCCTTCCCGTATAGGTAAATAATATCACGAGGAAAGGACAGCAACAAGATATTAAAAAACTACAACATAGAACGAAAGGAGAATAATAATGGCTATAAGGATCATTGGTGAATTTACCCAGTTTCATGCGGATAGATTCGCAAGGGCGTTATCGTCTGCCATGACAGAGCAGTTTGCGCCGCCGGGAGTTAAATATACTGTCACTGCAAAGGAGCGTAAAGAAACAGCTGCGCTTTCCGAGGTCGAACAGCGGGAGAATTTGGTAGTTGCATGTGACATGAAAACACCGCGATGCAGTGAGAAAAGGAGAATGATATATGAGTGAAGCATTGGATATCCTGGAAATATTAGAGAATTTTAAAAAAAACGAATTGGAAGCTATAAAAAAGGACAGGAAAAATGGTATTCCTGTCAGAGTTAATAGCGATTCTTATTTTGCAAAAGAGATAACGTATCAGACTGTATTGATTAAACAGGTGCTTGAAAATCAAATGCAGATCAAGCAGATGCTTAATTATTTGATTACTGAGAAAAACGATGATATTCACAATTGATAGATGAGAAATCATAAATTTCAGCAAGTTTCTTAAATTCAATATCAGTCCACTGATGGCTATGATTTGTCGCGATATTCCTTGTTATCTCATCTATAAAGACATTGAATTGTGAGAAAAATGAATCAATATCATCTCGCCATAATACTTGATTCATAAGATAAAGCATTTTTGCATCAGAGATATAGTTAATAGCTCTGTACAAATATACCAGACATCTTGTTTCTTTATTTTCAAAATCTTTAAAAATGACTTCATTTGCGGATTCGATAGAAAACATAGCAGAAAGAGTTAATCCCCTTAACTTTTCAGTTAGTTCAAGTTCGATATTATCAATCACGTTGTTCACCCCCTTCCTGTATAGGTAAATGATACCATACATAAAGCGAAGGTCAATAATTTACAAAAAGGAGAAATAAACATGACAGCGAATGAATCAATCATTACAGAAAGCCGTGAAGCCAAACGCAAGTTAATCGATAAAGCGGTATCTGGTTTAACGCTCGATGAAGCAGAAGAAAAGTTTCTGGCTTTCCTCATAGATATGGAAGACATGGAAACTGTGTCAAAGTTTTGCAGCATCATCCGGAAAGCAAAGGAGTATCAGCAGTGAAAATATGGAAAGTATCTGTAGCCAGTGCGATGGTATTGACCGTAACAATCTGTGCCGTATTGATCAAGAATGAGTGGGAAAACAAAGTTGAAAGGCTGCAGCTGTTGAACAGAGTAACAAACGAAGAGCTGCAGATGGTCCGGCAGGTCGTGAAAGAGCAGAACGCTGAGCTGCAAGAAAAGGATAAGGAAATCGCGAAGCTGGAATCACAACCAAAATGAACAGCTCTGCCTGGTGA
>OAWV01000598.1_pt1 | contig 26507 bp, 27 predicted proteins | sample 1495551 | NCBI WGS metagenome assembly OAWV01 (sample SAMEA2580245, study PRJEB22360) | human gut metagenome | biome: human gut; feature: human-associated habitat; material: faeces | place: Denmark | collected 2008/2010 | reverse complement strand
TTCGCATAAAATTGACTGATATGTAATATTATAAGTGATTAATTGCTTATTTCTAGTAGTTGTATCAAATTTCAAGTTTAAGATATTTTATAGGTATAATTATAAATGTTGAAAGGAGGATATATGAAAAAGTTTTTAATTAGCCTTATTGCTATCATGACAGTTGGCATGTTATGCACTTCCATTAGTGCTGAAGGTACTGATCAGAATGGTTGTTCTGTAGAACATCCTGAATTGTGCATTGAACCAATGGGATGCTCGTCGCCTGATTGCATGTGGCAATAATTAAAAATCTACAACAGTGTTTGTTATGTCAGCGTAATGGGTGATGCATTATACGGGAAAACGAGAGAGCGAAACAAGTAAATGATCTAAATTACAAAAGCATGATAAACCGGACCGCTACAGTGAGAATAAAAACATAATCGATATTTATTTGACGTCTTGCTTGTAGAAAAATGATAAAAAAATTGGTGAGTGATCGTCTATTAATTAGGTGCAAAAGCGATCACAAGTGACGATGGTGAATCAGATAGGGAGTCTGGTTCATCATCGTTTTTTTTTCGACAAAAAAACAGAATGCGAATTTGTTATACTGAAAAGGGTGAGAAGATGTTAAAAGGGTATATGATTCGGGATGAATTCATCTCCGTTATGAAAAACAGTACATCGGTACTAGAATGGATGGAAGAGCGGGAAGAATATAACAATCAGCTCGATGCGATTTTAATCAGACCGGAATTTCTTTTTCAGCAATTGAGAATACGCTTTCAAAATCGGGAGGATTTATTTTTAGTGCCGGATAAAATCACTTATTATAATCCGCTAACCAAAAGAACAAGTACGTTAAAGAAAGCACAATGGCATTTAGTTTTATCAGACAGGAACGAATATCCGTTTCTCTATGAGCTGAAACAGCTGCGAGGTGCATTGGTTCTCACGGAAATAGACTTGTAAAATAGACTGAAAAACGATACAATAAGAACGATAATCACAGAGATAGGTGGTGTAATAATGGGAAGCGAATTTTTGAGTTCAATTGTATTTCTGATTTTGGGATTGCTTATCGGTGGTGGATTAGGTTTCTTCTTCACTCGCCGTTATTTTGAAAAGCAGTTGAAGGAACATCCTCCGGTAAATGAGAAGATGATCCGCGCCATGTTCCTGCAGATGGGACGGAAGCCGTCGGAAGCTCAGATTCGGGCAATCATGAAATCCATGGGGCAGTAGTCTTACAAAAAAAGAGGAAGAGAAAAAACTGGTATGTTGATGAGAATAATTCGCAATATATTAGTTTTTTTATATGCGAAAAGGGCAGTAAGATGACGTTAAGATGACTAAACTGTAAGGCTGTAAACTTTGAGAGCATGTTATAATGCAGCTAGGTGATCAAGATGAAATGGATAAAACGTTTAGTGCTGATTCTGCTGCTTATCGTCATGATTGGCGCAGGCTGGCTCACGGTTTTAGGCTATCAGAGATATAAAGAAGCGGTAGATGAAGTTCCGTTAGCAGAAAAGATTGAAGAAGTAAAACAACGGGAAGATTATACACCGCTGGATCAGATCAGCCCCGATTTTGTTAACGCTGTCGTAGCTGTTGAGGACCGCCGTTTTTATACCCGCCGCGGTGTTGATGTAATATCGCTGGGGCGTGCTTTATTAACGAATTTGATCACAGGCGAGGTCAGAGAAGGAGGAAGCACGATCCCTCAGCAGCTGGCAAAAAACCTGTATTTTACGCATAAACCATCTCTGACCCGAAAGATTGCGGAAGTATTCTTCCTCTATGAATTAGAGGCGAATTACAGTAAAGATGAGATTTTATCTTTTTATGTGAATGTAATTTATTATGGCGACGGACATTATGGTATTGCTCAGGCCAGCCGGGGTTATTTTGATAAAGAACCCGCGGAACTAACGTTGGCGGAAGCCACTTTATTGGCCGGTTTACCTCAGTCACCGAGCCGATATCAGCTAAGCAGCGGTAAGGAGCTGGCACTGCAGCGTCAGCAACAGGTCTTGGAGGCAATGCAGGCCGTCGGTTTGATCGATTCGGAGCAAAGTCAGGCTGCTTTGGAATGGTCATCCACATATTTGAATCAATAATTGAATAATTATTACGCCTTTCTTAAATTGACATGAAGCATTCCTTAACCCTCTATCTATTTACATCTGGGATCGGTATAATCAGAGTGGTAGGAGGTTCTGTCTATGAAAAGGTCAGTTTTGCCTTTCTTGTTTTTCTGCATGTTTATATTGAATGCAGGATGCGGCAGTCAGCCTAAGAATGTTGCCTTGGCTTCTGATTATACGGTAAAGCAGGAAACCGAAATCAGTATTAATAATGATGGATTTCCGATTTCGATCAGCAGTTTGCTAGATCGTTTTAAGTCATATAGTTTTTATGAAATGCTGAATGTCGAAACCATAGATGCGGACCAGCTAGGTTCGCTCTCGATTTCAGATTCTACCTTATATATTATTGAAGGTCAGGCTGAGGCCCGTGAAGAAAGAATATTGGATACGGATTATCATACTTATTATTACGATCAGCTGATGATTATTTATTATGGTGAAAACCAGGATATACTTCAAGCTTTAAACAAACAGCTGGGAGCGAATTAGGCAAAAGCACTGAAATGAGAAAATTTTTAATACTTTGTTTAACTCTGTTTTTATTAGGCGGATGTTCGGCCAAAGAGAGTGAAGATATATCTTCTTTAGCACCAACCGTTACGGTTGAACCACCGCCAACTCAAAACGTCGAGGAAGACACAGCGGAAAGAGATTATGGTGGCTTGATTCCGGAAACATTGGCAATCAAAGATCAAATTAAAGAAAAGTATTTGTTTTATCCTACGGATATCGTCATTAACTTGGATTCGAAGAATATACGCTGGGTAGCAGACTGCGGAATTGGGCTTGATCTTGATATCATTACCGAACAAGATGATGAAGCTTATATTAAACTGCACCGATCGATTTATGAAGGAACGTTGACTGAACTTTCTGAAAATATATACAGCACTAAGGGTGAGTTTATGCCGACAATGCTATCTAAAAATTCTCCTATATCCGAAAGTGTTGATTTTTATTTGATTTTAAAGGATAGAAAAGCTTATGTTGTTTTAGAAGAAATGAGGATTAATGAATTAGAAGAATATAATTCAGATTCTTATTATTATTGGCACGAAAAGGCAAAGGATTGAGCGCTCTGCTTTTTCGTGTTGTTTATCATCTCATGTCTAAAACGACTGGAAATTTCTTTGTCCGTAATTGATAGAAATTTGTTTAAAAGATGTTTAAACAACAGGGCATTCATTTTTTATTGAATAAATGAATAAAATGAAAATAGTTACATTGATTTCTTGATTTATGTCGTTTTTTGTTCAAAATTTCAAAAATTAGCGGGGCTTTTTTGAAAAAACCTCAATATTAAAAGTAGAGGAGGTGGAGCAATGTCCACAAATCTGCTTGAGCCTAAGAAAAGTAAGCGTAAACGTATTTCGTTAATGATGGATTGGGTTTTTAAATATGTATTTTATGATCTGGAAGATCCATCTATTCTTGTTAGCTTTTTAATGGCAGTTGATCCCAGCTTTAAAAAAATTAGACTCTTTCCCAACGAGGAACGGATTGAGCATCCGGATTCTAAAGCAATCCGTTATGATATTCGGGGAATTATCAATGAAGAAATTTACTTTGATTTGGAAATTCAACAAGAAGGAAATTTAGAAGATCAAGAGATTCGGATTGTGTTTTATTTATCTCGGCTGCTTTCCAGTCAGGCTACAAAAGGAAAAGATTATCGTGAGTTAAAGCCGGTACGGGTCATCATGATCACGAATTTTTCTTTACTTAAAGGAAAAAAGGAAGAGGAGATCAGTGATGAACTCTTCTACCTTGTAGGGGAAAAGACAGGAATGAGCTTGACAAAACATATTCAAGTGAGTATTATTGAGGTAGGGACAGCAGGACGTCTATTACGAAAACCACTTGATCGCTTATCGGCTTTAGATCATTGGCGAATTGTGTTTAAATTTGCGGGTGACCCCGAAAAGGAAAAGTGGATTGAACAGATCATGTCAATGAATGAAGGCTGCAGAAAGGCGGTGAAAAAAATGCAGGAAATTCCAATGGATATGATTGAATACATGAACGAGACGGATCGGTTAGATCGGGCAATGGTACGCAATGGAGAGATTCGGCGTGCAAGAGAGCGGGCTATGGAGCAGGGCCTGGCGCAAGGCGCGCTTCTTAAACTGATCAGGCAAACTCTGAAGAAATTAGAAAAAGGATTAACGATTGCAGAAATTGCAGAGGATCTGATGGAAGAAGAGGGTTATATTCAGCGAATTTCAGAGATAAAACACAAATATCCTGATTACTCTGATCAGGAAATCGCAGTTGAAATTTTGACAGGACATAATACGGTAAGAGAACGGTGAATTCCGAAATATGAAAAACGTATAAAAAAACTCGCTGATGATAACGAGTTTTTTTACATCCATGAAATTTTCTTTTCTTCGTGACTGCGAATGCGTTCAATATTGGTTTTATGGCGGTAAGTGACAAAGGCCCAGAGAATCCAGATTGAAGCCGTCATCATGAGGTTGGATTGCGTTAAAGTTGTAATCAGTGCTGCACTGGCAATTCCGATAATGGAAGACAGGGAAACCATTTTCCAGATTTTCAGAGTAATCATAAAGATGACAAACGGAATGACAAACATCTGAATTGGTTCATGCGTTACAAATAAGCCGGCTGCCAACAGATAACCAAAGGTTGTCGCAACCGCTTTGCCGCCCTTAAACTTGGCGAATATCGGGAAGCAATGACCGGCGCAGCAGCACATACCGGCGTAAATAGCCGCTTCCGGAACAAACAAGACGCACAGCCAGACAACAAAGAAAGCTTTCAGGCCGTCCAGAATAATTACGGTAACGCCGGCTTTTTTTCCTAACACCCGTCCGGCATTGGTGCCGCCCAGATTTCCCGAGCCGAAGTTACGAACATCCGTTTTATAGAAGACTTTGCCGATGACTAACGCCCAGGGGATTGATCCGAAAAGATAACCCAAGACCATCGCAAAAAGAATTTTAATCATTTCCTCTTCACTCCTTCGCTCCTATTTTATCATAAAAACAGAGTACGTAAACTTTTATTTTAAGCCGTTTTTGTGTATAATCTAATCTATGGCAGATTGGAATGAAGGAAGCGGGGAAAGGCTAAGAGCAGGAAAATCGAGCTGAAAGGGAAAGGAGAAAGAGTAGGATTTTTTTCTTCTCTAATCGTAATAGTTAATGGCAAAAACACAGAAATACGATGAAAATTCAATCCAGATTCTGGAAGGATTAGAAGCGGTCAGAAAACGTCCGGGGATGTATATCGGATCCACGGATGCCCGCGGTCTGCATCATCTGGTCTGGGAAACTGTCGATAATGCAATCGATGAAGCATTGAACGGATTTGGCAAAAAAATAACGATCACACTGGAAAAATGCGGTGCGGTCTGCGTTGAGGATGAGGGGCGCGGTATGCCGATCGGTATGCATGCCAGCGGTGTTCCTACAATTCAGGTAATTTTCACAGTGCTGCATGCCGGCGGCAAGTTTTCTTCCGAAGGCGGTTATAAAACGTCAGGAGGACTGCATGGGGTCGGGGCCTCCGTGGTTAACGCACTCAGCGAATGGGTGGAGGTAACGGTCTGTCAGGATGGACAGATGGTTTCAATGCGTTTTGAAGACGGGGGCAAGAAGATTGGCAAGCTGGAAAAGCTGGGCAAAAGTACACGGACCGGAAGTAAGATTCGATTCATGCCGGATAAGCGGATTTTCTCAACGATTGAATTCAATGCCGGATTGATTTGCGAACGGGCTAGGGAAAATGCCTTCCTGTTAAAGAATATCACGATGGTTGTCAAGGATGAACGGGCCGGCAAAACCGAAACATTCCATTATGAAGATGGTTTAAAGGCCTTTTTGGAGTATCTGCACGAAGACCGCACTGTGCTGCATGATCCGGTTGTCTTTACCGGAGCAGCGAATGACATCGAAGTTCAATGCGCTTTCCAATATACCGATGATTATCAGGAAAGCATGGTTTCGTTTGTCAATCTTGTTCGTACCAAGGATGGCGGAACGCATGAAATGGGTTTTCGGACAGCGTTTACCAAGGCATTTAACGATTATGCCCGCAAGCTGGGGCTATTAAAGGAAAAGGATAAAAACTTTGAGGGCAGCGACGTTCGGGAAGGTCTGACTTCGATCGTATCGGTCTCCATTCCGGAAAATCTGCTTCAGTTTGAAGGGCAGACGAAAGGCAAGCTGGGCACAGCGGAGGCTAAAAGTGCGGTGGAAAGCATTGTCGGCGAAAAGCTGAGCTTTTATCTGGAAGAAAATAAAGAGCTGTCCACGATGCTGATCAAAAAGATGCAGAAAGCCTCGCAGGCTCGGGAAGCTGCCCGCAAAGCGCGGGAGGAAGCGCGGAAGGGCAAGAAAGCCGGCAAGAGTGAGAAGGTGCTTTCCGGCAAGCTGGCTCCTGCACAATCCAAAGATGCCAGCCGCAAAGAATTGTTTTTGGTGGAAGGTGATTCGGCCGGCGGTTCCGCCAAACAAGGCCGGGATTCCAAGTATCAGGCAATTCTGCCGCTGCGGGGTAAAGTGCTGAATACTGAAAAAGCCGGATTGTCGGAAATTGAAAAGAATGAGGAACTGAATACGATTGTTCATGCCCTGGGGGCAGGCATCGGTTCTGGTTTTGACTACTCCGACAGCAACTACAAAAAAATTATTATTATGACTGATGCTGATACCGACGGAGCGCATATTCAGGTTTTGCTGCTGACATTCTTTTACCGTTATATGCGGCCGCTGATCGAGCACGGTATGGTTTACATCGCTTTGCCTCCGCTTTATAAAGTCACCAAGGGCAAGCAGCTGCGCTATGCCTATACTGATGAAGAACTCGACGAAGTCAAGCAGCAGTGGGGCAAGGTCGAGATTCAGCGGTATAAAGGTTTGGGTGAAATGAATGCATCTCAGCTGTGGGAAACGACCATGGATCCCCAAACACGAACACTGATTCAGGTTTCGATTGAAGATGCGGTACAGGCTGAACGCAACGTTTCGATTTTGATGGGCGACAAAGCCAATTTGCGCCGCACTTGGATTGAACAGAATGTGGCGTTTACGCTCGAAGATACGTTTAAGGTGGATCAAGGATGAAGAAGAAAGAAAATAAGGCTCCGGTTAAAGAACCCAGTCTGGTGATTTCTCCTTTAGAAGAAATCATGGGCGAGCGGTTTGGCCGCTATTCAAAATATATTATTCAGGAACGGGCGCTGCCGGATGCGCGTGACGGACTTAAGCCGGTTCAGCGGCGGATTCTGTACGCAATGTTCCATGACGGCAATACGTTTGATCACCAGCACCGCAAATCGGCGAAAACCGTCGGTCTGGTCATCGGTAATTACCATCCTCACGGCGACAGCTCTGTTTATGACGCAATGGTGCGGATGTCGCAGGATTGGAAAATCCGCATGCCGTTGATCGACATGCACGGCAACAACGGCTCGATTGATGATGATCCGGCAGCGGCGATGCGATATACCGAAGCGCGGTTGGCGAAAATTGCCGGGACGATGCTGGAGGATATCGACAAGGATACGGTCCTGTTCGCCCCGAACTTTGACGATACAGAAAATGAGCCGACGGTGCTTCCGGCGCGTTTTCCGGTCTTATTGGTCAATGGGGCGACGGGGATTGCAGCCGGTTATGCAACCAACATTCCGCCGCATAATCTAAGTGAGGTTATTGATGCAGCCATTCTGCGCATGCAGCGGCCGAAATGCACGCTGGAGGAGCTGATGGAAATCCTGCCGGGTCCGGACTTTCCAACCGGCGGCATTGTGATGGGCAAAAAGGGCATTGTCGATGCCTTTACAACCGGAAAAGGCCGGATTGTCATCCGGGCCCGGACCGAAATCGTGACCGGCAAGACATGCAATCAAATCGTGATCCGCGAGATTCCATATGAAGTCATTAAATCATCCATGGTCCGAAAAATGGATGATATCCGGTTGTCGCGGGAAATTGAGGGGATCATGGATATCCGGGATGAAACAGACCGTACGGGTCTGCGCATTGTGATCGATGTCAAAAAGGATGTCGATCCCAACATCATTCTGAATTACTTCTATAAGAATACCGACTTGCAGATCTATTACAGCTACAATATGGTTTCCATCGTCAATAAGCGTCCGGTACAGATGGGGCTGATCGGGATGCTCGACGCTTTCATTGCCCATCGGGAGGAAGTTGTGCTGCGGCGCAGCCGCTATCTTTATAACAAGATGGAGGAACGCTGCCATATTCTGGAAGGTTTGATGAAGGCGGTGTCGATCATGGACGAAGTGATCGCCGTTATTCGTCAGTCCAAGGATAAAGGCGACGCCAAGCGCAACCTGATGGATTCCTTTCAGTTCAGTGAAACGCAGGCGGAAGCCATCGTCACGCTGCGGCTGTACCGGTTGACATCCACCGACATCGTCGCTTTGCGCGAGGAATTTGCGCAGCTGGTCAATGAGATGGAAATGCTCAGGACGATTCTGGAAAGTGAAACGGTGCTGAAAAGCGTTTTGATCAAGGAACTGAAGGAGATCAAAAAGGAATACGCTGATCCGCGCCGCAGCGAGATTCAGGAAGAAGTCGAAGAAATTGTCATTGACAAAACCGCGATGATTCCAAACGAACGGGTGATGATTACGGTTTCCCGGGATGGTTATGTCAAACGGGTATCACTGCGCTCTTATAGCGCCAGCGACAATGCGATGACCGGTCTGAAAGAGGGCGATCTGCTTGTCGGACAGCTGGAAGTCGATACACTGGATACGCTGCTGCTGTTTACAAGCAAGGGCAATTATGCGTATTTGCCGGTTTATCAGATTGACGAAGCTAAGTGGAAGGACATTGGATCTCATCTGAACAAATATGTCAGTATTGATGGGGATGATAAGATCATGAATGCGATTCTTGTCAAAAATTTCAGCAGCTATGCCTGGATCGTAACGGTCAGCCGGCGCGGTCAGGTGAAGAAAACGCCGGTCAGCCAGTGGCAGGTGCAGCGCAACAACAAGATGATGACGGCGATGAATCTGAAAAAAGACGACGCTATGATCCGGGCGTTTGTTGTGTATGCGCATGAAGATCTGATCATGATCAGCCGCAGTGGCTGGATCAGCCGTTATTCTTCCGATCTTGTGCCTTCAACGGGGACCAAGTCGCAGGGAGTCAAGGCCTTAAATTTAGCTAAAGACGACAATCTGGCCGCGGCCTGCAGCTATGGCGATGAACGCCAGAGTTTGTGGGTGCTGTCGGATAAAGGCAATATGAAACGGGTGAAAATGAGCGATGTCAGCATCACTGCCCGCCCGGTCAAAGGGGAAATTGTAGTGAAGCGGCTGAAGACCAACCCTTATCATATCGCTTACTGTCAATGCGTTCAGCCTTATGACAGCCTGATTTTGATGGATCCGCAGGTTCAGATTCTGCAGGCGAAGGACGTGCCGATGATGAGTCGGGAAGCAACCTTCTCAACACCTTTGGAATTGAAACCGGAATGGGGTCTGATCAAGGGAATTGAAGAAGTGCGGATCGTCGATCATCCAGTCGGTGAAGATGAAATTCCGTTTGAAGACTATGAAGAAGACGGAGATGAAAAAGTTCATTCCGATGTTGAAATGATGAGCTTGTTTGAAGAAGAATAAATTTCATAACTCTGATAAAAAAGCGCTGCTTATAAAAAGCGGGCGTTTTTTTGTTTATATAGTCAATTTTAAGAGTGCAGAATTCTAGGACTGGGACTTGTCAGGCAGAATAAAAAGAGATTATGTCAACGGCAAAACCGCGACTTGATGTGATAATTGGGAAACAGGCGGTTATCATACCGCAGATCTCTTTTTGAATACTTTTATATAATCTGCAAGGATTGGAAAAAACATTCATCAATGATAGAATAAGATGAAAAAGGAGAGGCACGATGCAGAATGTATTGATTTTGGGAGGCAGTTATTTTATCGGCAGACGAATTACAGAACAATGCTTAAAGGAAGGCTGGGCAGTAACCCTGTTAAACCGCGGCAGCCGGCCATGGACAGGTGAACCCGTCACTCAGCTGATCTGTGATCGGGATGATGCAGCGGCGATGAAGCAAGCGCTGAAGGGCAAAGCTTTTGAGGTAGTTATTGATGTTTCAGGGTTGAACCGAAAGCAGATTGAAATCGTCTGCGGCAGCCTGGATTGTCCGGTTCAGCATTGGGTTTTCATCAGTTCCAGCGCAGTTTACGATGTGGATCGGTGTGCGCTGCCGATCGCGGAAACAGAACCGCTGGGGGAAAATCCATATTGGGGCCAATACGGTGCAGACAAAATTGCTGCGGAAGCGGCGCTGATCAGCAGCTGCACGAAGCGGGGGACCGCTTTGACGATTCTGCGTCCGCCGTATATGTATGGCGAATACAATTATGTTCAGCGGGAAAGTTTTATCTTTCATCATTTGACACAAAACCAGCCAATTTTGATTCCTGCCTCAGACAATCGCATTCAATTCTGCTATACCGGGGATTTGGCGAAGATCATTACGGGCTTGCTGGAGCGGTCAGAACCCGGTGTGCATATTTATAATGTTGGTGATCGCCAGGGTATAGCTTTCAGTGAATGGATTGAATGCTGTGCGCGGGTCTGCGGCAGACCGGCTCGGATCATCCCAGTCCATGGCGATCAATGGCAGGCCAAAGATTATTTCCCCTTTCGGGATTATGACAATGTTTTAGATGTCCGCCGGATTCATGAAATTTTCGATACCGATACGCCGTTTGAAACCGGATTGGCCAAGGCTTATCAATGGTATTGTGAAAATCGGAATGAAATTCAGTTCAAGCCGAAACTGACAGCGAATGAGAAACAGATTTTAAGCGAGCTGGGAGTAAAATAACAGTTAAACTGAATAAGCGCAGTGAGCGCGAAGATCATACACAAAAGCAGCGGAGATATCCGCTGTTTTTATGCTGCAGGAAAGCTTGACAAAACTAGATTACAATCGTAATATATAACTGTATTACAATTGTAATCTGAAGGAGGTGGATCTGTGAAAGCTGAAAAAATAACTGATGCTGAACTGGAAATTCTCAAGGTGCTTTGGCAGAATGAACCGTTGACAGCGAATCAAATCGTCGATGAAGTATTGCAGCACAAAGCGTGGAATGGCAAGACAATCCGCACGCTGATTCATCGCTGTGAGGAAAAAGAAGCTGTATTTGCGGACCGCAGCCAGCGTGAAATTTTATACCGGCCGGCGATCAGCCGCAAGGACTATACTCGTCAAACACAAAAAAGTCTGGCGGATAAGTTATTCAACGGTTCGATGAGCCGGATGATGCTGAATTTCATGGAAGAAGTTGAACTGAGTGAAGAGGAACTGGCAGAGCTAAAGGAAATAATCCGTCATGCTGAAAAATAGTCTTCGGGCACTCTTGGAAATTTCATTGCTGGTCAGTCCGCTGATTCTTATTGTATTGATTTTGCGGAGAAAGTTTCTTAAGCGATTAGGCAAAACCGCACGGCTGCTGATCTGGGTGCCGCTGCTGCTTCAGCTGATGGTTCCTATTTCCTGGTCTTCATCCAGCAGTCCTTACCAACCGCTGACAGATCAGATTCAGCTGCATTTTGCGCAGACCGCTTCCGCGGATCAGCAGCCACTGTTGGAAGATTCACAACAGGATCATGCTGAGAAGACCGATGCGTTATTGCCGCAGCCTGTGACGTCAGTTTCATCTCTGGAGATTGCGACGGGAATCTGGATTCTTGGCCTGCTTGGATCACTTCTGGTTAATGGTCTGTCGCAGATATTTTGCCGCAGACGGCTTCAGCTGCATGCCAGCACGCCAAAGAAAACTCAGTGGATTCAGGAACAAATGCGTCAGACACGATGCCTGCGTGTTCCGGTTCTGGAGAGTCCGGTGCTGAACAGCTGCGCAATTTACGGCAACCTGTTTCCGCAGTTAGTCATCGGTGAAAATTGGGATCAGTGGTCATTGGAGGATCAGCAGCTGATGATCTGGCACGAATGCTACCATCTGCGTTACGGCCATCCGTGGTTATGCGGAATATTCCGGCTGTTGGAAATCCTGTATTGGTTCAATCCCTTTGTCAGATTAATGATCAGGCAAATTCGTCAGGATCTTGAAACCTTCATTGACGACCGTCTTCTGCAGGACCAGCCGCCGCAGAAACGCTGTCATTACGCTGCGATGATTCTATCTGCCGCGACTGATCCGCAGCACAAAGCACTGCAGTGTCTGAGCAGTCAAAGCTCTAAACAACGGCTTAAAGAAAGGTTGGGATTGATTGTGCATCAGAAACGGACCCCCTGGCTGCTTGCCGGGATGATCGTCATCCTGGTGATTGGCTTCTGCGGATTTATGCTGCAAAGGCCACAACCGTTAGCTTCTCAGATGAACACAGTAACATTGGATGTTTCTGACTTAGCGGATTATGAGTATTCGCTCTATCTGGAATCTTTGCAGGTTCATGTTCAATGCCAGGGCAAACCTGAAGCGTTGAAACAGATCCAGGAAAAAGATCTTAAAGCGTCACTCTCCGCATCCGCGCTTCGGCAAAACGGAGAACCAGTTCAGCTGAATGAATTGCAGGCGGGACGGGTAAGCGCTGAGATTCAGTGGATGCTGCCCGAATCTGATGCCTGGGTATGTACTGGAAAAGAAACGACTGTACCACTGACCGTAAGTCTGCTGCCCAAAGACCAACCTGCCCCTGTTCTTCCGGAAAAAGCAGCCCAGAAGGAAATGACAGCGCCGCTTAAAAACCCTGTGGTTCTGTGCGGCTGGGGTTGTCATCTTGGACATGAGGCTGTGGATATCTTTGATCCAGATGATGATCATGCCGCTGTATTGGCGGTATCAAAGGGGATTGTAGCGGAAGCCGGCTATTCGGCAGTCAATGGAAATTATCTTGTTTTGGATCATGGCGACGATGTGCAGAGCTATTATATGCATTTGGAAAGTCTTGATGTGAGTCAGGGACAATCAGTTCAGCAGGGTGATAAACTTGGAAAGATCGGATCTACCGGCGCGGCTCAAACGATTTCCTTGCATTTCTTTCTTATGGTTGATGGAATTCGGTATAATCCGGAAGCGCTGCTTCGTTAAGTCGCTGTTTGCCGACAATCGGCGGCAGCGAGAAAAATGGAAAGGAGGGAAATAAATGCTTGAACGGGGTGCTGTTTGTCTGATTGAAATTTCGCTTTTAAGCAGTCCGTTGATTCTTGTCTTACTGGTTTTGCGCAGCAAGGTTTTCCGGCATCTCGGCAAAACCGCAAGACTGCTGATCTGGGTGCCGCTGCTGCTTCAGCTGATGGTTCCGATTCAGCTGACCTCTGTTTACAGCCCTTATCAGAAGCTGGATGAAACGGGGGTAAAGGAGAAAATGGACACGCTGGCTAACCAGCCCATATTTGTCCAGCGCCAGTCCGTGCAGACAGAGGGAAAAACCTCAGATGATGCGTGGGTCATGCCGCAGAAAAAGGTTTGGACGCTCAGTGAGGTTGTATCCTGGATTTGGATTTTCGGAGTCTTTGTAGCCGCTTCTGTGAATGGGATCGCCCGCTTTCGCTTAAAGCGCCGTTTAAATTTACAGCCCTGCGACAAGGAGCTGGAGGAAGAAGCACGGCAGCTCATGCGTCAAAGCCGTTGTCTTAGCGTTCAGGTAGATCAAAGCGCGGCTGTACACAGCTGTGCCATTTACGGAAATTGGAAGCCGCACCTGGTTTTGGGAACTGACTTTAAGCAAAGAACCGCGGAAGAAAGACAAACGATGCTTTTGCACGAATGTCTGCATTTGAGATATGGACATCCGTGGTTTCTGGGCTTGATTCAAATCTTGGAAATCGTTTATTGGTTCAATCCTTTAGTCGGACTGATGATGAATCAGCTGCGGCTGGATCTGGAATATTTTATTGATGAAAAACTGCTGGAAGACAAACCGCAGACAGTACGGATTCGCTATGCGCAGCTGCTGCTTTCGTTAGCGGCGGATAAGGATCAGCACGCTTTGCAGTGTCTGAACAGCCAGCGGACACAAACACGCTTAAAAGAAAGGTTGGGATGGATTGTGAATAAAAAACGAACACCAGGACTGATTGCCGCAGGAGTTGTCATTCTCGTTCTGGTCGGCAGCGTCGGCTTGATGCTGAAACCAGAAGCTCAGTCAGGCTGGGAAATGAAGATGCAGCTGACGTTAATCCAAAATGAAACGAATCCTGTAGAATTGGTTGGAGATCCAGATCAGAAGGTGTGGTGCGAAGGATCAAAAAAGGCCCTTGAATCGATGGGGATGCAGGTCCCGGTGATCGCCCATGCCGAGGTTTGGCAGACACCTTTCGGTGAGCCGTTGACACTGAGAGACATGCAGCTGGGGGCAGAATCTGCAGTCAGCTTGGAATGGGGTGAAATACCCAACTCTGTGGAATGCTTTATGCCTCAGGGCAAGATCTTGGTGAAGTTAACTGAGGATCAGCTTCAAAGGCCTTATCGGGAAGCCGACGGCGATGAAACAGTGCAGCTGCTGAATGCAATATCCCCGGTTGAAAATTGGAAAATTACCTGCGGCTGGAACTGTTATGCGGATCATCAGGCTCTGGACATTACGGATCCTGATAATAAACGAGCACCAATTCTGGCAACTGCTGACGGTCATGTTTTTGCAACCGGTTATAATACGATTCAGGGAAATTATGTGATTTTGGAACACAGTGAGGGGATTCAGAGCTTTTACGGCCATTTGGATGAGATTCAGGTCCAAGAGGGCGATCAGGTTAACCAGGGACAAACCCTAGGTGTGATGGGAATGACGGGCCGTGCGACCGGACCGCATGTTCATTTCTATTTCATGCAGGACGGCATCGCTTTGGATCCATCCGGATTGTTTGAAGAATAGAAAGATTATGAAAGAACTCGGAAAAACCGAGTTCTTTTGTTGCTCGGAAAGCGGATTCACGATATACTGAGCCTAAAGGTGAAGGAGGATATTTATGAGTACCCTAGACTATCATATTCATACGATCGTCAGCACGGATGCGGATTACACACCGGCTGAAATCATTGCCATGGCTAAGGAAAACGGTGTGAAAACCCTGGCGATTACGGATCATAACAATGTAGCCAGTATCGCAGAAGCGATGCAGTTGGGGGCGCAGAATGGAATTCGCGTGATTCCGGGAATTGAAATTGACTGTGAATTTGAAGGCGTCGGTCTGCATATGACGGCCTATCAAATTGATTATACCGATCCGCGCTATGATGCGTTGTTCCATTATTATTACGATCAGTCTGTTGAAAATACATGGAAAGCCAAACATCAGTTCTGTGAGGCGATGCATCTGGATCTGCCGGATGCATCGTTAAAATCAATTGCCAAGGATAACATTCTTGTGCCGGAGGACATCGGTGCCTATTTGTTAAGTCATGCTGAATTTGATGGTTTGGCCTGGCTGGACCCTTATCGTGAAGGCGGCAGCCGCAGCGATAATCCAAACGTGAATTTTTTCTGGGATTTCTTTTCACAGGGAAAACCGGGTTATACGGCCGGATCCAAGAAGACGGCAGCGGAAGTTATTGAACTTATCCATCAAACCCATGGGACAGCGGTCGTTGCTCATCCAGGAGCGAATTTCAAAGGAAAAGATGAAGTTCTGGCACGGTTACTGGACAGCGGTGTTGACGGTTTAGAGGTTTACAGCAGCTATCACAGCGAAGCTGAAACTTTGCATTATCGGCAGATGGCGCTGGATCATCACCTGTGGATGAGCTGCGGCAGTGATTTCCATGGACACCACAAGCCGGCTATTCGCATCGGCGGCTTGCCTTATCTGAAGGATGAAGCGGAAATTCATCGCTTTTAAGCCCTGTTTTACAACTTTTTCGTGATTTTTACAGGCTGCTTTGATATAATGATAAAGTCAATTTTGGAAGGTGGTTATTAATTATGGGACGAGCACATGAAGTCCGTGCGGCAGCCATGGCCAAAACAGCTGCAGCGAAATCCAAATTATATTCGCGTTATGGCAAAGAATTGTTGATTGCGGCAAAAGCGGGGGTTCCGGATCCGGAAATGAACCTGGGTCTGAAGCGGAAGATCGCCGAAGCCAAAGCCAATCAGGTGCCGGCGGATGTCATCAAAAGAGCGATTGAAAAGGCTAAGGGCGGCAGTGGGGAAAACTATGATTCCTGCCGTTACGAGGGTTTTGGTCCAGGGGCAGCGACAATCATTATCGACTGTCTGACCGACAATACCAACCGCAGCGTCAGCGCTGTAAAAACATGCTTCAACAAGGCTCATTGCAAAATGGGCGTCGCCGGCTGTGTTTCGCACAGCTATGATAACGTGGGTCTGTTCAACTTCCCTTATGAAGATGAGGAAGGCATGCTGGACACGCTGATCATGGCTGAAGTCAATGTCATTGATATTGAAAGCGAAGAAGGCAGTATGACCGTAACTGTGGATCCGACGGATTTCCATAAAGCGAAGGAAGCGATTGATGGATTAATTCCGGAGGTGGAATACGAAGCCTGCGAAATTACAATGCTGCCGCAGGAATATGTTACGCTGGACAGCGATGAGGATAAAGAATCCTGGAATCGTTTACTGACGATGCTGGATGACTGCGACGACGTTCAGAAGGTTTATCACAACGTACAGTCTGAATAAGAAAGAAAAAACGGCTGATTGAAAGCCGTTTTTCTGTGGGACAGAAAACTTGCGGTTTAGAAAATGGTACCACCGCCGTCAGCACGAAGAGTCTGACCGGTGATGTAATTGGAAGCTTCGCTGGCTAAGAAGACAAGAATTGGCGTCAGATCTTCATAAGCGGTACCGATTCGGCCGATGGCTGGAACTTTAAAACCCAGTGTTTCCGGTTTGCGCTGGCCTTCCGGAAAGGAATCAATAATCGTCTGCATTTTTGGTGTGATCGCAGTTGGGCTGATGCAGTTGACGTTAATGCCATCCTTGCCCCATTCCCGTGCCGTAACCATAGTCAGTCCGCGGATGGCTTCCTTGATTGAAGCGTAGGCGGCATAACCTTCCGCACCCGTTAGGCCGGCAGGGGAGGCAAAGTTAATGATTTTGCCTTTGGATTCTTTCAAATAAGGATAGCAGAGACGCATTAAGCGCCATGTAGCCAGATAGCCGCTTTCAAATACAGTCATCAGATCCGCTTCCGTTTGTTCAAGAAACGGACTGCCCGGTTTGGCATTGACAGCATTGTTGATCAGAATGTCAATGCGTCCGAAATGATCGGTAGTTTGATGAACCAGGTTTTCAAGCTGAGTCTTGTCTGTAATATCGCAGACGACAGCCAGTACCTGCGCGTCTCTCTGCCGGCAGGCTTCAGCCGTTTCCTCCAACTTGGACGCGGTTCGGGCGCAAATCGCCAGCGATGCTCCTTCTTCTGCGAAGCGAATGGCGGTTTCTCTGCCGATTCCGCCGCTGCACCCTGTAATCAGGGCTACTTTTCCATCTAAGATTTTCAACACGATCCCTCCTTTAATTTAACTGTACGCTCAGCAGGAAGGGAAAACAATCGTTTTGTTAAGTAGTGCATCATATTCACAAAGTGATCTGAAGGAAAGCTTGAAAATAATCGAAACCGTCGACGGATGAATGAAAGTTTTCCTTCAAGTTAGTTTTTTGTTATAATGATAAACGAAGGAAAGGAATTCATCATGAAACGAATATTGACTTACGGTACCTATGATCTTCTGCATTGGGGACATATCCGTTTATTAAAGCGCGCGAAACAATTGGGGGATTATTTGATCGTCGGTTTATCAACTGATGAGTTTAATGCGATTAAAGGCAAGAAGGCTTATCACAGCTATGAAGAACGCAAGATGATGCTGGAGGCTATTCGCTATGTAGATTTAGTTATTCCTGAGAATGAATGGGGTCAAAAGGCCAAGGATATCCAGGAATATCATGCGGATGTCTTTGTCATGGGCGATGATTGGGAAGGCAAGTTTGATGAACTGAAAGCTTATTGCGAAGTGGTGTATCTACCGCGGACAGAAGGAATATCGACAACGAAAATTAAAGAAGATCTGGAGAAGCTGAAATAAGGAAGCCGATTCATCGCAGCTGAATCAGAGGTTCCAGTAAAAAAAGAAGTCTGGGCTATTTCTGAAAATAAAACTTACAGAAATGCAGACTTCTTTTCTTTTGCTGCTTTTTAAGATGAGCTTATAAACTTGTAAATCATGTTTATCATTAACTCTCCATTATACATATTGCGGAAAAATGGAAAAAGTCCCACTGATAATCGAAGAAAGTTGAACTTTTATACCAGAAATTCAAATTTTTATGAAACTTGTTTTAAAAAGGATCAATAATGGGCAAGATTACTTGCTTAAAATACAAAAAAACTGCAGTCCATGCCGCAGTTTCCTTGATCCGTTATCCTTGATTAAAGTAAAATCGGTCCGCCGATTTCTTTTTTTAACAAGGCCTGCCGCTGAGGTTCCTCCATTTGGGAAGCATACAGCTGGGTTGTACGATATTCCAGTCGTCGGTAAGGCTCAGCAACGGCAGCGAAGCGGGAAGCGATGCGGACTTCACTGGCACGCAGCTGTTTTAGATAACGTCTTCCCGTTTCGTTGAAGGCCAGCGGACGAAGGGTATCTAACGTCGGCAAGCTGCGGATTTCGTCCCAATGAATTTGACACAACAGCTGCAGGCAGGTTCGCTGAATCCGTGAACGAGTATAACGGCGGTTCACTGCAGCGTTAATGAAGCTGTCCCAATCCGGTGAAACTTCTGCACAGTGAGCCAAATGGACTTCAATGCCTTCGCAGAACAGGAAATAGGTTTTTAAGTTGGAGGCAGGCATCGTCAGAAGCAAAGTTCTTAAATAAGGATAGAACTGGGCTAATTGAACACGCGGGCCGTTTTCCAGAGCTTCGGCCATGGGCGTCTGTTCGTTGGAATAATACCTTTCGTTTGCGGCTAGGCGTATCGCTTTGGCGCTGGCGATAGGGCCCTGCAGCTCTGTATCATGATAGCCAACGGTGCGCTGAATTGTATACGGAGTAATGGAACTGTCCTGCAGCTGCTTCAGATAAGCGATGCCCAGGATATCGTTAGGCAGCATCGCTTTTGCCCACAGTCCGTAAGCCTTCGGAAATGCCAAACCTTCACCCATGGACTCCTTAAGATGATCAGGATTGATCGGCATTGCGGCGATTTCCATCAGTTCCTGCAGGTTATTGCTTTCCGATCCAAAGACCAGCGCTGAAACCTGCGCCTGTTTTAACAACGTCACCGCGCCTTGGGCAAAATGCGAGGCGCTTTGAGTTACCCAGGGATAGGGCAGCTCGATAATCAAATCAACTCCATGCCGGACAGCGGTTTCCGCCCGCTTCCATTTATCCAAAATCGCCGGTTCCCCGCGCTGAACAAAGTTTCCTGACATGACTGCGACCAAAACATCACAGCCGGTGAGTGCGCGCGCCCGCTCAATATGATATTCATGTCCGTGATGAAACGGATTGTATTCAACGATGATTCCGCATGCTTTCATAAGCAACCTCCAGATCTTTCCAAGCCCTGACTTAAGCAGAACTGCAGCAGTATTTTCCGCTATCGTTCACTATGATACCATAAACATTCGTGAAATGCTCACAAACCAGAGAATCGCTATGATATAATAAACACGGAATCCGAGGTGAAACAAAAATAATGGATGAAAAACAAAAGATAGCGACTACGATTTATCGTCCGAAAGGCCAGCCGCGGGCGATTTTCCAGATTTCGCATGGGATGGCAGAACATCGGCTGCGGTATGCCGAATTTGCCCAGTTTCTGGCAGAGCGGGGATTTGTCGTCGTCACCAGCGATCATCGCGGACATGGCGGCAGTGCCGTTAATGCGAATGAGCTGGGATATTTCAATAAGCATAAAGGCTGGCAGAAATGCGTCAATGATCTGTATGAATTAATGATTCAGGTCAAACAGGAATATCCGGATATCCCTGTGATCCTGTTCGGCCACAGCATGGGATCGATCATGGCGCGCAGCTTTGTCAAACGCTACGATGCCCTGCTTAACGGACTGATTTTATGCGGAGCGCCAAACTACAATCCGGCGGCATCGCTCGGTCGGATCGCGGCGAAAACAATCATCACGTTCAAAGGCGATCATTACCGCAGCAAGTTTCTCGATCAGCTGGTTCAGGGATCCTTTAATAAGCAAATTCCCAATCCCCGTACCTCTCTGGATTGGCTGAGCAAAAATCCGGACAACGTTGATGCCTACATGACGGATCCGCTGTGCGGCTTCATGTTTACGGCTTCAGCCTATGACGATATGTTCTATGGAATTCAGGACATGCATGATCTGATGCGGTGGAATCTTAAAAACCCGAAGCTGCCGGTGCTGTTTATTGCCGGAGTCGATGATCCGGTTACCGGCGGTCGCAAGGGCTTGGAAAGCTCGGCGGCGACGCTGCGGGAAGCTGGGTATGACGATATTGAGATGCGGGTGTTTAAAAGCCTGTGGCATGAACTGCTCAATGAAAAAGAAAAGGATCAGGTCATGGCGGAGATTCTCGACTGGATCAGCCGCAAGGTGGAGGGCTGTGCTGATCTGCAGCCGGCTTCAAAGGCGGAATAATCATCTGAAAATTACCTTAAAAACTCCAGCTGCAGCGTTTTCAGACTGGCGAAAAACCCCGATGTTAAGCTTTAAAAGTTATCATTGACTTTAGTCTGGTTTTTACATATAATAAAGGCTGTTAACGAAATAGGGTGAACTGCGCGTGAAATGGTCTAAGGCTGAACTGATCAATCAAGGGAATCAAGAACTCACAATTAACGAGGCTGTAACTTTTGATCCGACAAGTTGGGCAACGGATCGTCTTCGGGATTTGAAGAACGTAACGGTGACAGGCAGCGGACATTATGATCCTGACCTGCAGCGTTTTGAAGCGGATCTCAAGATCACGGGTGATATGGTGGTTCCCTGCGCGGTGTCGTTGGAAGACGTCATCGTGCCGTTTGAGACTTCTTCTCACGAAGTGTTCTCTTTCCTTCCGTGCGAGGAAGATGAGGTTCATGTTCTGAAGAAGGATGTACTTGAACTCTACCCGGTCGTCTTTCAGCTGATCCTGGCCGAAGTTCCGCTCAAAGTAGTCAAAAGCGGAATTTCCTATCCCAAGGGAGAAGGCTGGGAAGTCATCAGGGAAGAAGATTACAACCGGCAGAAAAAACAAGAAATTGACCCTCGTTTAGCGAAACTGAAAGAATTCAAGTTTGATGATTAGGAGGTGCTGACACATGGCTGTACAACAGAGAAGAAATTCTAAGACAAGAAAGGCAAAACGCAGAACGCATTTCAAGCTGACGGCTCCGACGCTGGTTAAATGCCCGGCTTGCGGTGAATACAAGCTGCCGCATCGCGTTTGCTCCTGCGGTTCCTACAACGGCAAATAAAACAAAAAGAAGATATCGGAAGATCAAATCCGGTATCTTTTTTTATTTCAATAGATAAGTTGAAAATAATTCAATTAGATTAAGAAACAAAACTTGATTTATTTTGATCATCTTCGACAAAAAGCCTGTGTTTAAGCTAAATGGTAAAAATTGGTTAACAAATTATGACAACTTAATGACGTTTTATTAAAATAAATTCTTGGCATTTGCGTGTACAGTGTTATAATTGTGGTGTGAAGTGGCATAAAGTGGTAGATTGTGGGTGATTGATCGTGTTCATGGGCGAATACAGACATAACATTGACGCCAAGGGCAGAATGATCATTCCTGCCCGCTTTCGCGATGAACTGGGCAATCGCTTTGTCGTTACCCGCGGTCTTGACGGCTGCCTGCGCACCTATACGATGGCGCAGTGGGACGCCGTGTTTGAGCAGCTGAAACGGCTGCCTTCCACTAAACGGGAAACCCGGATGTATATTCACATGCTGACGTCTAAAGCGGCAGAATGTGAACTGGACAGCCAGGGACGAATTTTATTGCCTGCCGCTTTAATCACAGAGTCCAAAATTGAAAAAGAATGTGTTGTGGTCGGAGTTGCAGATCACGTGGAAATTTGGGCTAAGGAACGCTGGGACGACTACTACAATGAAGCCAGCGCTTCATTTGAGGATGTTGCCGAACAGCTCACGGAGTTTCTCGTATGATAAAACATTACAGTGTGTTGCTTAAAGAGTCCGTCGATGCTTTGAATTGCAGGCCGGACGGAATTTATGTTGACGGAACGTTGGGACGGGGCGGTCACAGCCTGGAAATTGCCCGGCGGCTGCAGACTGGTCAATTATACGCTTTTGATTTAGATGAACAGGCCTTATCAGAATCTCGGCAGCGTTTGGCGGAAGTTGCGGATCGCGTGACTCTGATCCGTGCTAATTTCGCTCAGATGCAGGAAGAGCTGAATTTGCGGGGCGTGCATGGCGTTGATGGAGTCGTCATGGATCTGGGCGTTTCTTCACCGCAGTTTGACGATGCCCAGCGGGGTTTCAGCTATCGCTATGAGGCGCAGCTGGACATGCGGATGGATCAGAGCCAGCCGATCTCAGCCTGGAATCTGGTCAATGAGCTGGATGAAAAAGAACTGAGTGCACTGCTGTGGAAATATGGCGAGGAAAGCTATTCCCGCTCCATTGCCCGGCAGATTGTCAAAGCGAGAGCCGTCAGCCCGATCAACACCACCTTTGAATTAGTGGATGTGATCAAAAAGGCGCTGCCGGCCAAAGTGCTCAATAAGAAAGGACATCCTGCCAAGCAGACGTTCCAGGCTTTGAGGATCGCGGTCAACCGCGAACTGGATTCGTTAGAAACAGGTCTGCAGGCGGCGATGTCTCTGCTGAATCTCAACGGCCGGATCGCGGTCATCACTTTTCATTCACTGGAAGATCGAATCGTGAAGGAAGCCTTCCGACAAGCCTCCAGCGTGGAGAAAATTGATCCGCGGATACCGCTTTTGCCAAGTCAGATCACACAGCCGAAATTCCGTCTGATCAGCCGCAAGCCGATTTTGCCAAGCGGTGAAGAACTGGCGGAAAACAATCGATCACATTCCGCGAAATTACGCGTTTTAGAAAGGATAGGGGATTAGAATCATGGCTAAGTTAGTGAAAAAGAAGAAGAAGCTAAGGTTAGAAGGATTTGCTGCAGTGCTGCTTTTTTTCGCCTCAGTTTGTTATGTTTCTTCTTCATTATTCTTACGGACATATAACAACTCACTGAGCGCGCGCCAACAGAGCGTATCCCGCGATATCGCGGCACTGCAGACTGAAAATGACGCTTTAAAGATTGAAGTTCAGAGCTTGAGCACCCGCGACCGCGTCACCGGCATCGCCGCCGAGGATGGCATGACCCAAAATCAGGGGAACATTGTGACCATTGCCAAAACTGGAGAGTAGTCAGAAATGCGGCAAAGCAATCGCATGATACTGCTGATTCTGCTGGCAATTTTGCTGATCAGCGGACTGGTCACGGCGAATGTTTTTTTAGTGGCCGTCGTCAAGGTTCACGCCCGCAGCGGCACGGATCTGACTGACTATGTTTCTGCAAGCAATGTCCATCGTCAGGTTCAGCAGGCGCGCCGGGGATATATTTTAGACCGCAATGGAACGATCATTGCCCAGGATAACGTGACTTATAATATTATCGCCGTGCTGGATAAGGACCGGCAGAGCCGCAAGGGTGAAATTGCCTATGTGGACGATCCGCTGGCAACCGCGCGGGTGCTGGCGCCCATTTTAGGCATGGAGGAATCTACGATTTACGGCTATCTGACCAAGAACGCCAAGCAGGTTGAACTGGGCAATAAAGGCCGAAATCTGCCGCGGGAAACCAAGGAAGCGATCGAAGCACTGGACCTTAACGGCATTGAATTCGTTCAGACGACAAAACGTTCCTATCCCCTGGGGACCTTTGCTTCTTATTTGATTGGGTTTGCCCAGGCCGATGACAGTGGAGAAGTCAGCGGCAAGATGGGAATTGAACAGTATATGAACGCCGCGCTGAGCGGTGAAGATGGTTATAAACGGTACCAGGCTGATAAAAATGGCAATATTCTGCCGGGTATGAAGATGGAAGAAAAAAGCGCCGTGAACGGCAACGACGTGATTTTAACCTTGGATCAGGGGATTCAGGAAGCGCTGGAGTCCGCATTTGTCCAAACACAGGCTGAATTCAATCCGGATAAGGTATGGGGTTCGGTCATGGAAGTGGAAACCGGCAAGATTCTGGCTTGGGGTCAGTCGCCTTCTTTTGACCCAAACACGATGAATATTGATGATTATGTCAACTATGTTTCACAGATGCCGTATGAGCCGGGGTCAACGATGAAGGTATTTACGTATGCCGCCGCGATCGACAGCGGGGCGTATGACGGCAGCGCGCTGGTTGACAGCTCTAAGTTTTGTTATGCGGCCTCCAACCGTAAGCCGTATCGCGTTTCGCAGGGAGATTCCCGCAAAATCGGATGTATCGGCAATGCTTCCGGAAAAAGCTGGGGCATGATTCCGTATGACTTGGGATTGGTGTATTCCTCCAACGTTGTTACCGCAAGCATTATTACAAGCCTGATTGAACCGGAGGTTTATGAGGACTATTTGGACCGCTTCGGCTTTTTTAAGCTGGTTGATACGGATGGCATTGCGGAAACCACCGGTGTTAAAAACTTCACTTGGCCGGCGGATAAACTGGCGCTGACATACGGACAGGGCTCGACAGTAACAATGCTGCAGATGATTCAGGCGTATTCCGCTATTTTCAATGATGGTACGATGGTCAAACCGTATGTCATTGATCAGGTGCGCTCCTCCTATGATGATCAGAATGTCCTGTATCAGGGACAGACGCAGGTTGTCGGCAATCCGATCAGCTATGAAACATCACAGCAGGTGCAGCAGCTGATGTACGATACGGCCAATCGCGAGGACGGTACCGCTCGTTTTTATCAGATTCCTGAGACGACGATCATTGCCAAAACGGGAACAACGCAGCTGGCAGCTGTGGGCGGCGGTGGTTACAGTACCGGCAAGACGATTGTTTCTTTAATGGCGGCGATGCCGGCAGAAGATCCGAAAGTATTAGTGTATTATGCCTTTCAGGCGGAATATGATAAGAATGCCCATGTCAAGTCCGATGCGATTAAATCCGTGCTGCGCAAAGTCGCAATGACTTATAATTTTGCCGGACAGCTGGAGGCGGCTGAACCCAAAGAACCATCCGCGGAAATCGTTCCGATCCATGAATCAACGATGCCTTCTCTGATCAATCACTCATTGGAGTATGCTCAAAACAAGATGGCGGAGAGCGAATGTGAGGTGATTGTCCTCGGCGGCGGTGATGAGATTATCGATCAGTTTCCGCAGGAGGGAGACCTGGTCGTCACCCGTCAGAAGGTGTTCTTATTAACGGATACCTATCAGATCAGCATGCCGGATATGACCGGCTGGACGCGTAAGGAAGTCAGCGGTTTCTGGAAAGCCAGCGGTCTGCCAGTCAAGATTGACGGGTATGGCAAAGTGACGTCGCAGAACATTCCGCCGGGCACATTGGTGAACAAACAGACCGCGATTGAAGTTGTACTGCAGGAATAGGAAAAAGCTGTTTGAATAGTTCCTGAGGGATTCAACGAAAAAATTGAAAAATCCGGATAGGTCATCGGCAAAACGCGGATGACCTTTTTTAAATCCACATAACAAAGACTTCTATACCTGTTCTTGTTTTTCAAAAGTCGTTTCCGTTGCACACTTTGCTTTCGTGTGCTACACTGAAAATATGAAAAACACCAATGTTTTAACGCAAAATGTAAATCGTTTATCATCGGAACTGTACTTTGTGCATGCTGATTATATTGATGAGGGATTTATTTTATTCCTAGTGAATCAAGAAGTAATGCTCAGAACAAAAGAGGTGAAAGTTCAGCTTTATAATCTGAAAACAAAGGATTTGGATAAGGGAAATACCGTTGAGGATATTAAACAGGAAATCGAAGAAATCCATGATATACTCAATGACCAAATTACAAACCGGGATACAATGATCGAAGAACAGGAAAAGATCATTCAAAATCAGGATGAGATCATAAACGAGCTACGCAGACAATTAAAGAAATATCGGTTTACGGATACCATTAACACCCATAATCTAACCTCGGTTTATCCATCGATTATGAAACAAAGAAGCTAGGGAAGACCGTAAGATTATTCTGAATTCAGAGAGACTGCAGATCAATCGGCAGTTTTAAGTTGATACAGTTTTCTTTTTCCTCTATCCCCGGTGAAAGTAAACAAAAGAACTTGAAATAACTCAGGAATGTTCTATAATATCCCGAGTTTGACAGTTAATAAGCATAAAAGCACCGGAAAGCCTTTAAATAAAGGAATTTCGGTGCTTTTGTTCAATTTAGA
>OAWV01000597.1_pt1 | contig 26595 bp, 18 predicted proteins | sample 1495551 | NCBI WGS metagenome assembly OAWV01 (sample SAMEA2580245, study PRJEB22360) | human gut metagenome | biome: human gut; feature: human-associated habitat; material: faeces | place: Denmark | collected 2008/2010 | reverse complement strand
GGCAGCGCTTGTTGCTTTTGGAGGCCCCCCTATATCCCCCAGCCGGTAAAGCAGCTGGTATCCATTGTGGAACTGATCCGGGAAAATCATTACCACGAAAAGCAGACGCTGGAAACCGGTGATGAAATCGGCCATCTGTGCATTGCCATTAATCAAATGTACGATACCATCCAAAAGCAGATGGAACGTATCAAACAGGAGGAATCAGAAAAATATCTGGCGGAAATCCGGCTTTTGACCGAACAGATCAATCCCCATTTTTTATATAATACATTAGACTGCATCCAGTCTGAGGTGAAGCGGGGAGAATCCGATACTGCCGCCAATATGATTCAGTATCTGGCAGAATACCTTCGGATCGGCCTTTCTAACGGCGCGGATCTGATTCCGCTCTCCAATGAGATTCGCCATGCCAATGCCTATGTGTGTCTGATGAACCAGCGGTTCGGCCAGTCCATCCGTTTTATGTATCATTTGCCCCCATCTCTCAGCAAGCATCTGATTGTAAAAACCATTCTGCAGCCCCTGGTGGAAAATTCCATCAAACATGGTTTTGGCGTAGACGCACCTGGAATCCCCATTTCCACACCTGCCATTGAGGTAATTATTGCTGCAGAAGAAGAGACGCTTGTAATCAATATTAACGACAATGGAAGCGGCTTTGACACACAAGAACTGGAACAGCTTCTTGAAAGCAGCTCCGCCGTTCAGAGCGGCCATGTAGGGCTTTTAAATGTATATCACCGGCTTAGCGCCTATTATGGGAAGGATCACGTTCAATTTTCATTCAGCTCCATCCCCTATTACTGTAACGTAATTTCCATCCGCCTTCCCCTCACTGCTTAGTGTAAATACACGGCAGACACACAGGACAGAATCCATTAGAAAAGGTCACCCATTTCATGGATTTTGTCCTGTTTCTATATTACGGGGATTTATATAATGGTGATAATAATATACCAGGAGGCTGCTATGGAAAATTATATCTGCAATACCATTGGTCCCCGTATTCGCGGCGACGGAGGCTGGGTAGAATTTGTTTCCTATGAGGATCACTGTCTGACGCTGATCTTCCGGGGTGAATGTTCCAAATGTGCGATCCTAAACCGCTGTCTGGACTGGATCCGCCAGGAGATTTTAAGAGATCTGAAGGAGGAGGTTACAATCAATCCCATCTGCAGAAAACCATTTTTCTGGGATCAATGATCTTTTCCCTCAATATATATCAACCGCAGCTGCCGTGTACAAACGGCATTACAAGATGGAGGAGCCATGGCTTTTGTTGAAGTTATCAGAAGAAGTATGCGTCCTGAGGAATGGACCGATCTGCGCTATTCATGGATCAAGCGCAGCCTAATTAAGACAAAATATGAAATCACCGACCTTAAGATCCGTGACGCATTCCAGACCGGTGAAAACGAATATACCTATACATCAGACTACCGTCCTTTAAGGACAGGGGATATGTATTTCAGCCCGGACGGCACTGTCTTTATTCAGGGCCATGCCCTGATTCCTGAGGAACTGAAGGGAAAGGAGATCTGGTTCACCCTGCATACAGCTGCGGAAATGATTGTAAAGATCAATGGACGCTATGCAGGAGGAATCGATCCTAACCGGGATCGGATCCTTGTCAATCCATGGCTGGATGAAAACAGTTCAGAACTTTTTATTGAAATTGAAGGTTACAACCGTTCCAAGCCGGATGATGAGCGAAATCCTGACGCAATCGCCTCCAGAGGCTGCCGTCAAATCTTTGAGGGAGCTTATCTGGCCGAGATCAATCAGCCTCTTTTATCCCTGTTTTATGATCTTACTATATTGCTTGATATTGCAAAATCCAGCCATTTTGATGAGGACTATCGGGTTTTCTTAAACAGAGAACTGAACCATGCGCTGAATCTGGTGGATTTTGATACATGGGAGGGCGTAGAAACCGCACTTTCCTACATAGAAACCCACATTTACCAGAACACCGATTTTTGCTCCAGCGGAAATGTAGCTTTGGTGGGCCACTCTCATCTGGATATTGCCTACTACTGGCGCAGGATTCATGTAGTCCACAAAAATGCCAGAACCATACTGATTCAGATGCGGCTTATGGATCAGTACCCTGATTTCAAATATGCTCATACCCAGCCGTATACTTACGAACTTCTGGCTGAATATTATCCGGAGCTTTTTAAAGAGCTCAAAGAGAAAATCCACTCCGGCCAGTTTGAACCCGTAGGGGCCATGTATGTAGAGCCGGACTGCAATATCCCTGCCGCAGAAAGCCTGATCCGGCAGTGTCTCTACGGCCAGCTTTATTATCGGGAGGCATTCGGCATTACCGTAGATAATGCCTGGCTGCCAGATGTATTCGGAAACAGCTGGATCCTTCCGCAGATCCTAAAAAAATCCGGTGTAGACTATTTTGTATCCAATAAAATGTCCACATGGAACGACACAAACCGCTTTCCGCACAACAATTTCCTGTGGAAGGGAATTGACGGCACCCGCATCTATGCCTGTGTGCCTCCCACACATTTTATTACCTGGAATATGCCCAGCCAGATTCAGGAAAACTGGGATGCCTACCAGGATAAGGAAACCGGAGGGCAGACTTTATCCATGTTCGGCTATGGAGACGGCGGCAGCGGCGTAACGGAAGAGATGGTAGAACTAATGCACCGTTTTGATAAACTGAGCATCATGCCCAAAACAGAACATATGAGGGCCGATGAATTTCTTCACCGTAATTTAAAAGAAAACAACCAGTTGGAAACCTGGGATGGCGAGCTGTATCTGGAAATGCACCGGGGGACCTTTACCACCAAGGCTGTATTAAAAGACTATAACCGCCGTCTGGAAACCAAGATGCGCGCGGCCGAACTGCTTTGCGTCCTCCGTATGAAAAAAGGAAAGGAATATCCGGCAAAGGAGCTGCGCAGCTGTTACAAAAAGCTGCTGTTAAATCAGTTCCACGATATCCTTCCAGGCAGCCACATCCAACCCGTATTCTGTGATGCAATACAGGATTATGAAGCATTAGAACAGCGTCTGGATGCTGTGATCGGATCAGCCGGATCCCTCTTTTTCAACACACTGAACAAAAAACGCCGGGAGTTAAGCTTTATCCCATCAGCGGACGGCGCGTTCCGGCGCAGAAATGTCAAAGGATATTTTACGCATACCTATGCGGATCCCCTTTCGCCTGTCCGTGTATCTCCCTGCAGCGGTAAGGCCGACTGGTTTACCGTTTCCCCACAGGATAACGGCCTGACAGTAAATACACCTCTCTATGAAATCCATTTCCAGACCGATGGCTCCATCAGCAGTCTGTATGATAAAAGTCTGAACCGTGAATGGGTAAAGGGAGGCTTTAATAAGCTCCATCTATATCAGGATACCCCCGGAATGTATGATGCCTGGGATATTCTTCCAAACTACAAAGATGTAGAGTATTCATTTACAGTAGAATATCCTCTGCACTTACAGAATGCCGACGGTGAAACCGCTGAATTTGCCTGCATTCTAAGTACTCCCGGCAAAAAAAGCTCCTGGACGGTGATGGTACGTCTCTTCCTCTCATCGCCTGTAATCGAAGTGGAGCATATTGTAGACTGGAACGAAAAGCACAGACTGGCAAAGGCTGAGTTCTCCTGCAATGTACTCTCCAGAGAGCTTGTATGCGACACCAGCGCCGGTTATATTAAACGTGAGACACATACCAATACCAGCTGGCAGAAAGCCCGATTTGAGGTCTGCCATCATAAATGGTGCGACTTCTCTGAGGAAAGCGGCGGTATCGCCCTGATCAATGAAAACAAATATGGTGTGGGAATAGAGGAAAACGGAATGAGCCTGAGCCTTCTGCGGGCCAATATCCGCCCGGATATCCAGTCTGATATCGGCCATCACGACTTCTGCTACGCCATCCTTCCTCATAAAGGCAGCGCTGTTTCTGCAGGCATCAATGACAGAGCCCTGGAATACAATCATCCTGTAATACAGGCTGACGAGGAAGCTCCTGGCTGGGACTTTGGAGAGCTTTATCTCCAGGCAGTTAAGCTGTCTGAGGATGGAAGGTACGTTATCTTCCGCTTAAGTGAACAGGATGGCCGCCGAGGTACCTTAAAGCTGCCTTGGACCATGACAGTTATGAATCTGCTGGAGGATGCGGAGGGCGAAACAGATACCCTCTGTTATACTCCGTTTGAACTGATTACCCTTGGACTGCCTGTAAAAGATTATCTGGGAGGAAAATGAAATGAAAGCGTCTATCTGCATTGATAAGCATTTTACCGCAGGCACGGTTGACCCTCGTATCTTCGGTTCCTTTGTGGAGCATTTGGGACGGGCCGTTTACGGCGGCATTTATGACCCTGGAAACCCTCTTTCCGATGAAAACGGTTTCCGTAAAGATGTCCTGGAACTGATTCGCCAGATCGATGTCCCTGTAGTGCGCTATCCGGGAGGCAACTTTGTCTCCGCCTACCACTGGGAGGACGGAGTTGGCCCCAAATCCTTACGGCCAAATCGACTGGAACCCGCCTGGACGGCCATTGAGACCAACGAATTTGGATTAAATGAATTTATGGACTGGACAAAAGCAGCTCACACCTCGCCCATGATGGCGGTGAATCTTGGTACGCGCGGCGCTGAAGATGCCAAAAACCTGCTGGAATACTGTAATATAGCCGGCGGCACTCTTTACAGCGATATGCGCCGCTCTCACGGCTATGAAGCTCCCCACAATATCCGTCTCTGGTGCCTTGGAAATGAAATGGACGGCCCCTGGCAGATGGGCCACAAAACCGCCGGGGAATACGGGCGGCTGGCGGCTGAAACCGGACGGCTGATGAAAATGGTGGATCCCGGTATCGAGCTGGTAGCCTGCGGCAGTTCCAATCGAAAAATGCCGTCCTTTGGTTACTGGGAGGATCAGGTTCTTGAGGAATGCTATGATCAGGTGGATTATCTTTCTCTTCACACCTACTATGGAAATCCTCAGGATCAGTCACCTGACTTTTTAGCCTGCTCTGCTGATATGGATGCCTTTATCTCCTCTGTAGTGTCCATCTGCGATTCTGTTAAGGCAAGAAAGCGGTCGAAAAAGCAGATCTGCCTGTCATTTGACGAGTGGAACGTATGGTATCACTCCAAGGAGCAGGACAAACAGCTCCCCCGCTGGATACAGGCCCCGCCTCAATTAGAGGATATCTACAATTTCGAGGATGCTCTTTTAACTGGAAGTATGCTCATCACCCTCTTAAGACACGCCGACCGTGTAAAAATTGCCTGCCTGGCACAGCTGGTAAATGTCATTGCTCCTATTATGACGGATCAAAACGGCGCATGGGTTCAGAGTATCTTTTACCCTTATATGCACGTCAGCCGTCTGGGACGGGGCACCGTACTGCAGACCCTGATCCAGTCCCCCCGCTATGAAAGCCAGTACGGCGATGTGCCGTTTCTGGACGCTGTGGCCGTGGAGAACGGGGAGAACGGCTCACTGACTATTTTTGCGGTGAATAAGAATCTTTCTGAGGATATGGATTTAACGGCCGACTTAAGACAATATTCCAATTATCACGTGCACCGCCATATCGTAATGACCCACCAGGATCTTAAAGCCGCCAATACCAGAGAGCAGCCTCACCAGGTATTTCCTGAAAATTCCGGTGTTTCCAGTCTGAGCAACGGAATTTTAACCTCCCGGCTGCCCTCTAAGAGCTGGAACGTAATCATTTTAAAGCATTAAACGCACTGCATGGGACAGGCAGACACCGCAAATCATCCTTTCACCACGCCTACGGTCTTAAGACGCTTTACAGGAATCACCAGATCCTGCTGGGCGCTCATCACCGCGTCAATATCCTTATAGGCAAACCGGCTTTCCTCCGCTACGTCCGCCTTTCCCTTCTTTCCAAGGACAACCCCCTGATCCCTCAGGTCACGGATCACATCCTCACAGGAGAATGCCGCCATGGCCCCTTTTCTGGAATAGAGCCGGCCGGCCCCATGGGAGGAGGAACAAAAGCTTTCGGGATTTCCCTTTCCCATAACTACATAGCTGTAAGATCCCATGGCTCCGGGAATCACTGCCAGCTCGCCGTTTCCTGCCCTTACCGCTCCTTTTCTGTGAACCCATACCTCTTTCCCGTAATGTGTTTCAAGGGCCGCGTAATTATGGTGGCAGTTTATATCCCCGGAAAATTCCAGTTTCAGATCCGTGTATTTTCCAATATATTTTTCTAAAACGGCCTTCACCGCCAGCATCATTTTCTCACGGTTTTCCTTTGCAAAGTCCATGGAAAGCTGCATCCAGCGAAGATACTGGCGCCCCTCCGGGGTGTCCACAGGCAGAAATGCCAGTCTGTATTCGTCGGGCACCTGGCTGAACCATTTGCTGTTAAGTTCTCGGGCCCTATTGTGAAAATAATCACAAACTGATTTTCCAAAATGCCGGCTGCCGGAGTGGATCATCACTGCCAGCATCCCCTCATCATCCGTCTGCAGTTCAATGAAATGATTTCCGCCTCCCAGGGTTCCTACCTGAAAGTATCCAGCCTCCAGCTGTCCTAACAGTTCTTTGTCCTCTTCATACAGATCAATTTCATCAAATGCCCGGTCCATGGTGTAAGAGGGCATCGCCAGCTTGTGATGGGCGAAGCCCACTGGAATATTTCTCATGATATCTCCGATTATTGCCTGAATCAGCGTCCCATTCCCCGTCTGGATCCCGCGAATGGCTTCTACAGGGATATTGGTCTCGGTATAGGCCATGCCGCAGCCGATGTCCACTCCTACCGCATTGGGGATGATCACGCCCTCTGCGGCGATTACTCCTCCAATAGGCATCCCCATTCCTGCATGGGTATCGGGCATCAGACTCACCCACTTATGAAGAAATGGCAGCTGTGCCAGGTGAAGGGCCTGTTCCCTGCAGGTACTCTCCAGATCCTCATTCCTTTCCAGCCATACTTTTACCGGCACCTTCATATTTTCCTTCTCATACATAACAAACATATCCTTCACATCCTTTCATTTTATATCATGGCTTTATATTAGCCCGAATTTCCATTTTTATCATTTAAAAAAAGGTGCGAACTCTGTATAATGAAACTATATTATGAGGGAGGCAGGCTTATGGCAGAATTTCAGGAGCTGATTAAAAACTTTGACCGGATACGGGACTATATGCGTCAGTTTTACGTCTATGGTTTTAAGGTGAGAAATGATTTTGATGCCCGCAGCGCCCGAACCTATGATAACGAACGGCGGCGGATCGAGAGCTGGCTGGGCGGCTGCACACGTTCCGGCTATACCTCCAAGGGCAAACAGGTCTACATCAATATTGACAGCAAGTCGGTTCCCCAAAATCCCCTCTATGCCGCCTGGAAATCAAAAAGCTTTACCGATAACGATATCCTGCTGCATTTTTTCATACTCGGCCAGCTGTTTGAGCATACGGAAGGCCTGGGCGCATCTGCTTTAAGCGATCAGATCTCCCTTGCTTACGGAGCCGTCTTTGATCCCCAGACGGTACGCTTAAAGCTGAAGGAGTATGAGACCTCAGGCCTTTTATGCTCCCATAAGGAGGGAAGGAACCTGGTCTATCAGCTGGTTTTGCCCCGTTTTCCCAGGGATTCTCCTTTATGGGAACCGATTCTTACCGCCGTATCCTTTTTTCAGGAGGCTGCCCCGTTCGGTTTTATCGGAAGCACCATTTTAGACTGGAAGAATCGGAGAAACCAGCTGTTTCAGTTCAAGCATCATTTCATTGTACATACCCTGGAGGACAAAGTACTTCTGGAGATCCTTACAGCCATCCGGGAGCACCGCCGGATCACCTATGAAAATAAAAGCTTTCGCACCGGGAGCATCACCACCCAGTCCGGCGTTCCCCTGAAGATCTTTGTCAGTACCCGTACCGGACGGCGGTACCTGTGTCTTTATCTTCCATCCCTCAGGCGTTTCCACAACGCCCGCTTAGACTCCATTGTCTCCGTAACCAGAGAAGAGCCCTGGGAGGACTATGAACGCATCCTCCATGCGCTCCTGGCTAATTTAGACCGCTGCTGGGGTGTATCCTTCGGAAGCGGAAGAAGCCGTATGGAAACGGTCTGCCTGCGCCTTTTCATTGACGAGGACAAAGAGCCCTATGTGTTAAACCGGCTTTACAGGGAAGGAAAGGACGGAGAAATCATTAAGATACGGGAGCATGAATACCTGTACACAGGAGCTTTTTTTGATACCAACGAGCTTTTGTCCTGGGTAAAATCCTTTACCGGACGCATCCTGGATATCCAGGGCACCTGCCAGCCGGCCATTCTTAAAGTGACAAGAGACTGGGAACGGATGTATCAGATGTACTTCAAAGAAGAAAAGGAAAAAACAGATGGAACTTTTTAATGAAATCTACAGCTGCTATTACCAAACAGTCCGCCGCATTCTGGAGCAGGCCGCCGAACGTCCGATAAGCGTAAAAGAGATGGAACAGCTCTGCCGGACATGGGCCTTTCAGGAGACATCCCTGTCCGTGCTCCCCAGGCTTACCAAAGGGGACTGGCCCCTTCTAACCCACCTGGAGGATGCTCCCTCCACCTACAAAAGCGCCCTTTCCTTCCCGCCGCCCGAACTTCCCCTTACGGACCTTCAAATGTCCTGGCTGGCCGCTCTGGCGCATGATCCCCGTTTCCAGCTCTTTTTTACAGATGAAGAGCTAAAGAGGGTTTTGGATGGGCTGAAGGACTGCAGTCCCTTATATTGCCAGGAGGACTTTCATTACTATGACCGTTTCAGAGACGGAGACTCCTATACCTCTCCTTCCTACCGGGAGCATTTTCAGACTGTTTTAAGGGCGCTGCGGGAGCATCGTGCCCTTTTGATCGGATATGAAAATAAAAAGGGGATCTGCCGGCTCCTTGAGGCGGCACCTTACCAGCTTCAGTATTCCTCCAGGGATGACAAGTTCCGCCTATGCTGTCTGCAGCGCCGTCATGAAAGCTATTGTTTAAACACCATTCTCAACCTGGAGCGAGTCCGCGACTGCCGCGTATCCCCGGATGCCCTTCCAGCCCAAACTGTCCGCATCCTCCCCCGCCTCCGGTTTTGTCCCGTCCGCCAGACAAAAGAGCCCGTTCTCCTGAAAATAAGCGGGGAACGGAACTCTCTTGAACGCTGTATGCTGCATTTTTCCAGCTATGAGAAGCATACGCAGTACCATGAGGAAGGGGACTGCTGGCTCTGCTCTATCTACTATGATACTGCCGATGAGACAGAGCTTCTCGTCGACATCCTCTCCTTCGGACCCGTGGTGGAGGTACTGGGGCCGGAGCGTTTTCTTAAGATGGTAAAGGAGAGAGTGAAAAGGCAGTATGAGCTGCTGTATGGAACCTTAAGCTGATTTTTTTGCAGATCATACGAACAGGCCGCCTGCCCAACCGGACAGACGGCCTGTTCCAAACACAAAGGATAAAGGTTTCACCCACAATGGGTTCGATTATTTTCCGTAATAAGCTCTTAAATACATATCCTTGATCTCACTCATGAGAGGATATCTTGGGTTAGCACCAGTGCACTGGTCATCGAAGGCCTGCTCAGTCATCTCGTCCAGTCTGTCTAAGAAATCTTTCTCATCAATGCCGTAGTCTTTGATGCAGGACTTCACGCCCACTGCCTTCTTAAGCTCCTCGATCTTCTCGATCAGCTTCTTAACAGCCTCTTCATCGCTTCCTGCATTGATGCCGCAGAATCTTGCGCACTCAGCATATCTTGCCATGGTATGCGGATACTGATACTGAGAGAAGGTTCCCATCTTGCGCGGATTCTCAGCGGCATTGAAATCTACTACAAGAGAAATCATCAATGCGTTTGCAATACCGTGTGGCAGGTGATGGAATGCACCCAGCTTGTGTGCCATGGAATGGCATACGCCTAAGAATGCGTTTGCAAACGCCATACCGGCCATACAGGATGCGTCTGCCATCTTCTGACGCGCCTCAACGTTGTTTGGCTCATTGTAAGCGATTGGAAGATACTCAAATACATTTTTCATGGCCTTTAATGCAAGGCCGTCTGTATAATCTGTAGCCATAACAGAAGCATATGCCTCTAATGCATGGGTCAGAACGTCAACGCCGGAAGCGCTGGTTAAGCCTCTTGGCTGGCTCATCATATTGTCTGTATCAACGATAGCCATATTCGGCAGCAGCTGATAATCAGCCAGCGGATACTTGATACCTGTCTCCTGATCTGTGATAACAGCAAAAGGAGTAACCTCAGAACCTGTACCGGAGGATGTAGGAACAGCTACGAAGTAAGCCTTCTCACCCATCTTCGGGAAGGTATAAACTCTCTTGCGGATATCGATAAAGCGCATTGCCATATCCATGAAATCTGCTTCCGGATGCTCATACAGCACCCACATGATCTTTCCGGCATCCATTGCGGAGCCGCCGCCCATTGCGATGATTACATCAGGCTCAAACTCTTTCATTAATTTTGCGCCTGCCTGTGCGTTAGCCAGAGTAGGATCCGGCTGAACATCGGAGAATACGGTATATGTGATGCCCATCTCGTTTAAACGGTCTGTAATCACGTTTGTATAGCCGTTCTTGTACAGGAAGGAGTCGGTTACGATGAAGGCTCTCTTCTTGCCCATTACGTCCTTTAACTCTTTCAGTGCAACAGGCAGACAGCCCTTCTTAAAGTAAACCTTCTCAGGTGTACGGAACCACAGCATATTCTCTCTCCTCTCAGCAACAGTCTTAATGTTCAGCAGATGCTTTACGCCAACGTTCTCAGATACAGAGTTTCCGCCCCAGGAACCGCAGCCCAGTGTCAGAGAAGGAGCCAGCTTGAAGTTGTACAGATCGCCGATACCGCCGTGAGAAGAAGGAGTATTTACCAGAATACGGCAGGTTTTCATTCTCTCTGCGTGCCTCATCATCTTCTCCGTCTCATTTACATTGATGTACAGAGAAGAGGTATGGCCGTAGCCGCCGTCTGCTACCAGACGCTCTGCCTTATCCAGAGCCTCGTCAAAGGTCTTGGCCTTGTACATAGCCAGCACCGGAGACAGCTTCTCATGAGCAAACTCCTCGCTGATATCTACTGACTCAACCTCGCCGATGATGATCTTTGTATCAACCGGAACATCTACGCCGGCCAGCTTTGCAATGGTATGTGCAGACTGTCCTACAATCTTTGCATTTAATGCGCCGTTGATCAGGATAGTCTTTCTTACCTTCTCGATCTCGCCCTGCTTTAAGAAATAGCATCCTCTGTATTCAAACTCCTTCTTAACAGCCTCGTATACAGACTCCAGAACAGTTACAGACTGCTCGGATGCACAGATCATACCATTATCAAAGGTCTTGGAATGGATGATGGAGTTTACTGCCATACGGATATCTGCTGTATCGTCAATGATAACAGGAGTATTTCCTGCGCCTACGCCCAGTGCTGGCTTGCCGGAAGAATATGCAGCCTTAACCATGCCGGGGCCGCCAGTAGCCAGGATGATGTCAGCGTCTCTCATAACCTCATTGGTCAGTTCCAGAGAAGGAACGTCGATCCATCCGATGATGCCCTCAGGAGCGCCTGCCTTAACAGCTGCCTCTAACACAACCTTTGCGGCCTCAATGGTGCTCTTCTTTGCTCTTGGATGTGGGGAAATGATAATCGCATTGCGTGTCTTTAAGGAAATCAGAGTCTTAAAGATCGCTGTGGATGTCGGGTTTGTAGTAGGGATAACGGCTGCGATCAGGCCGATGGGCTCTGCAATCTTCTTAATGCCGTACTCCTTATCCTCTTCCACTACACCAACGGTCTTTGTGTCCTTGTATGCGTTGTAAATGTACTCGGCTGCGTAGTTGTTCTTGATTACCTTATCCTCAACCACGCCCATGCCGGTCTCTTCTACTGCCATCTTGGCTAAGGGGATACGCATCTTGTTTGCTGCGCTTGCTGCCGCGAAAAAGATCTTATCTACCTGCTCCTGTGTGTAGGTAGCGAATACCTTCTGGGCCTCGCGCATTGCCGCCATCTTCGCGTTCAGTCCCTCTACGCTGTCAATGATCTCCGGAACTACCTGCTCGGTTTTCTTTGCCATTTCCATTTCCTCCATTTTCCTTGTGTTTGTGTCAGGGAGCCTTCTATAAAAGGGCTCTCAGGTTTACAATTCATTTTACTGATTGTCAATTTATTAACAATCTCACTATCCGCATTATATATCATCGTTAAAAAAATGTCAACCCACTTTTTAAATTTTTACGTATTTTATGAACCGTACCTGTTGTCATCTGTCCATCCGGTCTTCCATTGCCTCCCGGTTCAGCACCTGTATCCTTCCCCGTTTCTGACAGATCAGCCCTTCCTCCTGAAGGGCTGCCAATTCCCTGAACAGCGACGCCCTGCTGATCCCCAGCATAGAAGCCATATCCTCTCTGGTCCCGGCAGAATCCACACGGCCTGACGGGCCTGATGAGGAAAGCAGAAACTGGATGAGGCGTTTTCTGCCGGAATACATGGTAAGAAATTCGATTTTTCGGATCAGAAACTGCATTTTCCGGTTGCAGAGCACAGCGTAGCGGAGCGCCAGCTCCTGATCTTTCTCCACAGCCTTTCGCACTTCCTCTCTTGGTATCAAAAGCAGGGTCGCATCTGTCCTGCACTTTAAAACCGTAGGTATCTCCGTTTCCGTCATCAGGTTGATGATGCCGAAACAGTCCCCCCGTTCCAGACTGGACAGGATCAGTTCTCTCCCATCCATGGCAATGCTGTATACATCCAGACTTCCTTCTGCCACCAGGCCGACAACGCGCTCATTGTGCCACCGGTCGCTGACAATCTGCCCTTTTTTGCACACACGGACCTGCACACAGCTCTCCTTGATCCCGTTTCCCTGAAGCACGGACGAAGCTTCCATTACCTCCCGTATCTCCCTGTATCCCATCATTTTTTGCCTCTCTTCCAGTATCCGGCGTCCTCAAAATGAGCGCCCAAAGGTTAGTTATAGCTAATCAAAATGATATCATAGGTTCTTTCCTGATTCAAGCCGGAAAATTTTCCTGAAACGTCTCACATGATACTGACAGCTCAGGGGATTTCTGATACCCTTTGGGAAGAAAATTTCTGAAAGGACGTAACTTACATGATCCAGAAAATGATCTTCTTTTCCGGTTCCTCTGCCGTGGGAAAAACTTCTGTGCTCTGCGGCCTTCTTCCTGGCCTGTTAAAAGAGGGCCTTAAACCCATAGTCTGCAAAATCGACTGCATCCATTCCGATGATGAGAAACGCTTTAAGGCGCTGGGAGTTCCCGCTGTTACCGGGCTCAGCGGCGATATCTGCCCGGATCATTTCCTTGTATCCAATCTTCCTGAGCTTTGGAGCCACGCAGACCGGCAGGGCTGCGACCTTCTTATCATCGAAACGGCAGGCCTCTGCCACCGCTGTTCTCCGGCCACGACAAAGGCGGTTGCCGGCTGTGTGCTTGACTGCACCGCCAGCTGCCGGGCGCCGGGCCAGCTGGGGCCGATGCTGGCAAATGCGGATTTTATTGTTCCCACCAAAACAGACATGGTTTCCCAGGCTGAACTGGAGATCATATGCTGGAATCTGAAGTCCCTCAACCCAACAGCCCGAATATTCCCCACAGACGGGCTGGAGGGCTATGGCACAGAGCTTTTGGGAAGCTGGATCTGCTCCCTTCCCGCCATTGAAACCTATGAAAATGACCGCCTTCGCCACACCATGCCTGCAGGCGTCTGCTCCTACTGCGTGGGAGAACAGAGGGTAGGAACGGCCTTTCAGCAGGGCGTGGTAGGCAAGATCGATTTTAAGGAGGAATTTTCATGGAGCATATAACCATTTATCCTGGATATGACAAGGACCGCAGACCGGAAGCATTTTCCCCCCTGACGCTGCAGGCCGGCGAGCTGTGTGCCATTGTAGGCAATACTGGCTCTGGAAAAAGCCGCCTTTTAAAGGATATGGAGCAGCTGGTAGACCGTGACTCTGTTACCGGACGCCGAATTGCCCTTGATAACGCCGTTCTCCCGCCCGCCAGACGCCTTGAGCTTTCCGGCCGTCTGATTGCGCATCTGTCCCAGAATATGCGCTTTGTCCTGGACCTTACTGTGGAGGAGTTTCTGCGTCTCCACATCAGCTGCCGGAAAAAAGATATTTTGCCGGAATTAGTCATTGCTGCGGCCAACACCATTACACCGGAGGCGATCTGCTCTTGCGTCTCCTTAAACCGCCTGAGCGGAGGTCAGAGCCGCGCGCTGATGATCGCCGACATCGCCATGATCTGCGACAGTCCCATTGTCCTTGTGGATGAGATTGAAAATGCGGGAATCAATAAGAAAAAAGCCCTGGAACTTCTTACGGGAAACCAGAAGCTGGTCTTTATCGTCACCCATGATCCTCACACCGCTCTCATGGCTCCCAGGCGTCTTGTAATGAAAAACGGGGCCGTAGCCTCGGTGATCCGCCGGACGGATCAGGAGCTTTTACAGTTTCATCTGCTGGATCAGATGTATGAGAAGCAGACTGCGCTGCAGTCCCTGCTTCGGAAAGGAACACTGCTTATATGATATCTGTACATCTTTACTGGAATAATATCTGCATTCTCCACCGCCAGGAGCTGGCATTTCTGGAACAGATCAAAACCCGGCTTAAGCAAAACGGGATCGACCTGACTGTTACCTGCTTTGGCCTTGGCTATGGAACGCATATGTCCGACTATTTAAGAGAACCGGAGGCCGTAATTCCTGATATGATCGTCTCCACCGACCTGGAGGTTTTCGAGGATGAACGGATCTTTGACCGTTTTAAGGGTGATCTTCTGCCTTTGGCAGATCTCATTCCACAAAAAAAAGACCCTGTCACCGCTGCGCTGCGGCGCAAAGCCTCCCTGCTCCCCTATTTGGCCATTCCTCTGGTCTTTTATGCAGACAAACGGATCTGCTCCGGCTCCAGTCCCCTCTCATTTGACACTCTGTGTGAGTCAAAAACCCCGCCTGTATTCGGCGGCATCAGCAACTCCGCCGCTAAAACCGTTGTAAAGGCCCTGTGGCAGTCCAAAGGCTCTCAGGCGGTCAAAACCCTGCTTTCCTCTGCTGTCATCACCGATATGCCAATCCAGGCTTTTAGACGGGTACAGACCGGCGAAAGCAGCCTGGCTCTTGTGCCCTCGGTCTATGCATTAAGAGCAGACGGCATATCCACCGCTGCCCTTTGGCCCGCTGACGGCGCAGTTGCCATTCCATCTTATATATGCGCCAGAAATACCATTCCTGTCATAGCTGCAGCGGCTGTGGTTAAAGAGTTATTTTCACAGGAATTAAGCAGCTTTTATGTAAAAAACGGCAATCTCATCAGCTGCGCGCCCGAAAGCCCCTGTCCGGACTTTTCATCCCTTACCTCACAGGAGCATCCCCCGCTGCGGGTCCTGTCAGAAGAGTTCTTAAGCCGTCTTTCGGCTGAAGAGTTTTATCAGATCTACCAGAGTATCACCTCTCATTAATAGGCAGATACAGCCCTATATAGTAAAATGGTCTTTCTGTTCCGTCCCGGAAAATAGGTACGTTGGACCAGCCCCACGGCTGAGGTTCGTATCCGTTCTGAAAGGCCCATTCCTCCATTTTCCTGAAATCCTCTCTTGTAACCTCGTCATTCTCTTTTCTGACCACTGTATACACGCATGGCGTCTGTTCCATCTGTATACACTCCTTAAACGCCTCCGGCAGCTTTGCCTCCTGCTCTGCTTCCTCATAAAGAAGAAGGTCTACCTTAAACGGGCAGGTATCTTCCCCCTTAAGGGAATAGCTGCTGTGGAGATATGCCATATCCAGTCCCGGATACTGTTTTGCGATCTCATACCATTCCTTTATCGCCTGATGCTGATCGGGAAAGGAACTTAGAATACGCGCTGCCGGAAACGCTGCAATGGAGTATTTTCCCATATGCGTTTTTATGGAATCTATGTCCTGCACCGTCAGCAGCAGCCGTTTTATGATCCGTTCATGCTCCTCTATCACAGCTCTTTCCTTTTCCATCTGCGAAAGCACGTGCGCTTTAAACTGATCCAGAACATCCTCTCCCCCTTCATTTTTCAGTTCCACGATCTCCTCCAGTCCAAACCCCAGCTTGCGGCTGTAAATGATCCAGAGAAAGTTTCTGATATCCTCTTTTGTATAGTAACGGTAGCCGTTCTCCCCCTTTTCCGGCTTCATCACCTGCTTTTTTTCATAAAATCTGAGGGTGTCCGTACTGACCCCAAGTATATCCGCCATCTCACGGATACGGTATTTTTTTTCTCTCATGTCAGAGTATTTCTCCTTTGTTGTATGCTGCGCGTTTCCAATTTTAGCCTCCCGGCTGTTCCCGGTCAACCCTCGTTAAAAATTGCAATATTCTCGTAAGGATTCTTACACTTTTATAACCCCTATTGACTTTAGACCTGCTCCAAAGTTTATTATGTCCCCTGTCAAAAGCGCTGTGACAGAATAATCCGAAAACGCAGATACGAAAGGAATGATATACAATGAGAAAATTTTCAAAATGGCTGGCCATTCCCTGTGCGGCCCTCCTGCTGACAGCCGGAGGCGCCATGACCTCTCTGGCCGCTACAGGCTGGGCCATGGAGGATAATGAATGGGTCTACTATAATGCAGACGGAACCAAGGCCACCGATGTATTCAAGAAATCCGGAAATAACTGGTACTATCTTGGCTCTGATGGTTCCATGGTCTACAGCTCCATTGTAGAATATAACGATGATTACTATTATGTAAATTCATCAGGAGCCATGGTAACCAGCGAATGGCGCGCAGTAGATAATGAGGATGCCGGGAGCAGCGAGGATGAACCTGACCAGTGGTGGTACTATTTACAGTCCAACGGAAAAGCCGTTAAACGGTCCGGAAGCTCCGACCATGTGAAATTCACTACTCTGAACACAAGCACAGGCCCCGCCAAGTTCACCTTTGACGAGGAAGGGCATATGCTCTTTGGCTGGCTTGATGAGAGCGGTGAGATGCAGACCGGCGATGACGCATGGAAAACCGGCATTTACTACTGTGGTGAAAACGGTGACGGACGTATGTCTACCGGCTGGAAATACCTGGAGGCTGTCAATGACGACGACCATGACAGAGAAGGCGACAGCTACTGGTTCTGGTTCGGCACCAACGGCAAAAAGACCACATCCGACGACTCCAAAAAGATCAATGGACGCAAATACAGCTTTGATGAAAATGGAGCCGCTCATTTTGAATGGTACAATAACCCAGGAGCTACCGGAAGCAACGCTTCCTCCTCCCAGCCCGGAAGGTACTACAACACAGAGGAACAGTGCTGGCTGTCTACCGGATGGTTTAAGGCAGTACCCGACGAGAATGCGGATCCAGAAGGATATGAGGACGGCGAGGCAGTGTGGTACTACGCACAGTCTGACGGAGATCTGGTAAAATCCCAGATCAAAAAGATCAACGGTCAGTCCTATGGCTTTGATGCGTTTGGAAAAATGCTTCACGGACTTTATATTATCCATTACGACACCGATGGAAAAACCATCCTGACCGCTGATAAGATCGAGGATGAGGGTCAAATTCCCGATGAAAATGATGATAATTCCTATGTCTACTACTTCGGCGACTCTCCAAAGGAGGGCGCTATGAAAACGGGAACCGTCACTCTTGATATTGACGGCGAGAAGTATTATTATGACTTCCAGTCCTCCGGCAGTAAGAAAGGCGCCGGCAAAGAAGGCATTGACGACGACTGCATCTACATCGAGGGACGCCGTCTGACAGCCGAAAAAGGCAGCAAATATCAGGTAGTTTCCTACAATGGAAATGATTATCTCATCGGAACCAACGGAAAGCTGGCAAAGAACAAGAAAAATATCAGGGACGCTGACGGCGTGTATTACAAAACTGACAAGAAAGGTGTGGTGATTGAATCCGGCGAAGAAAAACTTGACTGATAAGCGTAAAGAACACGCTTCTTCCTTTTAAGATTTTGAAATAATTCCTTTTGAAATACAGCATTACGATCAAAAAGCTGCCCTCTCTGGCTGATTCTTAGCACCAGAAGGGCAGCTTCTTATCATCTTACAGATACTTCTTAAGATCCTCAACCTTATTCAGCTGTTCCCAGGGCAGATTCAGGTCGTTGCGGCCAAAGTGGCCGTAAGCCGCAGTCTGCCTGTAGATCGGCCGGCGCAGGTCCAGCATACGGATAATTCCGGCCGGACGCAGATCGAAGTTCTCACGGACGATCTCTACCAGCTTCTCCTCACTGAGTTTCCCTGTCCCAAATGTATCTACCATGATAGACGTAGGATGGGCAACGCCGATGGCGTAGGACAGCTGGATCTCACACTTGTCAGCCAGTCCGGCCGCTACAATATTCTTAGCAACATAGCGGGCTGCGTAGGCTGCAGAGCGGTCTACCTTGGTGCAGTCCTTTCCAGAGAATGCGCCGCCGCCATGGCGTGCCGTTCCGCCATAGGAATCAACGATGATCTTGCGTCCGGTCAGGCCGCTGTCGCCGTGAGGGCCGCCGATCACAAAACGTCCGGTAGGATTGATGAAAAATTTTGTATTCTCATCTACCATATCTGCCGGGATAATGGCATCAAATACATACTTCCTGATATCTGCGTGAATCTGCTCCTGTGTCACGTTCTCATCATGCTGAGTAGAGAGCACCACTGCATCCAGACGGGCCGGACGTCCGTTCTCGTCGTACTCCACCGTAACCTGTGTCTTTCCGTCCGGGCGCAGATACTTTAAGGTTCCGTTCTTCCTTACCTCAGTCAGCCTTCTGGACAGCTTGTGAGCCATGGAAATAGGGTAAGGCATATATTCCTCTGTCTCGTTGCTTGCGTAGCCGAACATCATGCCCTGGTCGCCTGCTCCGATGGCATCTAACTCTTCCTCAGACATACGGTTTTCCTTTGCCTCCAGAGCCTTATCCACTCCAAGAGCAATATCCGCAGACTGCTCGTCAATGGCTGTAATCACACCGCAGGTATCGCAGTCAAAGCCATATTTTGCACGATCATAGCCGATCTCACGGATGGTTTCTCTTACAATCTTCTGGATGTCCACATATGCCTTTGTTGTAATTTCGCCCATAACCAGCACAAGTCCTGTGGTGGTAGCAGTCTCGCAGGCTACACGGCTCATGGGATCCTTCTCCATTAAGGCATCTAAAATAGCGTCAGAAATAGCATCGCACATTTTGTCCGGATGGCCTTCAGTTACGGATTCGGATGTAAATAATCTTCTCTCCATTAGTAATTCTCCTTTTCTTTTCTGTATGGTTTCTGTGTCATTTAAGCAGGCAGATCCTGAAGTTTCCCCATTCTCCGGCATAACTGCCTCCATTCATATACCGGCAGGAAAATGTCTCTTCTATGAATCTGTGTAAAAAGAAAAGCCCGCAGCAACGGCGGACTTGAAAATATCAGATCTTCAAATCCTCTTATTGCTCGATCAAGCACAGCCCGGCCGCCTCTGTATCAGCTCCTCCTCTGCACTCCTCGCTCAGGCTGGCACCTTCCGGCCCTTCTGCACATCTGCATAAGCGTCTGCAGTATGTACTCAACCGGGGTTGCCGTGACTTCACAGGTCCTTTGTACCTCCATCACTCTGAATAAGGGATATTTACGAACGTTTTCTATTGTAAAATGACTACCTGCTTATCTTAAATCATTTCCCCATTCCTGTCAATATGAATTTTTCTCACAAAAAATCCCGGCAGAGGTCCATCTCCTCTGCCGGGAAGTCATTCGGCACTTAAATCGTCGCCGCCTTAGATCTCTTTATCGGATCACGATGCGTCCCTGACCTGCAGGATCTGCATAATCAGCTGTCACAGTTCCGCCCAGGCTCTGGATATAGGAGGATAATACATCCACATCCACCATCACATCATCCTTAATAACATTGCAGCCGTTGAACATGGTCATGCCATCTCCGCCGGACTTTAACATATAATTGTGAGAAGCTACCGTATAGGTCTTATTCAGGTCAATAGGCTGTCCGCCTACCTGAATATCCGTTACGCGGTACGGGCCGTCCACACTGATAAAGTTGCCTTTGTCATCCGTCTTTACGCTGGACTTTACGGAACTGTCAATGGTATAGGTCAGGCCGGATACCTGCATAAAGCCGCCGGACTCCTCAGGATAGTTCTTAGCGCCCATTTCAAGAGCATCCTTGATCTGCTGTCCTGTTGCCTCTACCACGCAGCCCATATTCCCAAATGGGAATACAGCCAGCGTATCCTCATATGTAATCGTTCCTGTTTTGATGTCCACACGAACACCGCCGCCGTTGCTCAGACCGATATCAGCGCCCAGCTGGGTTCTGTAAGCGTCTGCCGCCAGATCTCCCAGATTGGTCTCACCGCTGCGGATCCGCCGCTTTCCTGTTTCCGCATCATTGATCGTCAGGGTATATGGCGTGCTTCCAAGAGGCGTCTTTAAAGTCTCATTGTACTGACTCTTGATCTGATTCATCAGATTCTCTGTGTCAGGATCTACAGGGCGGCCATTTTCATTTAAAACGCTTCCCTGACGGATGGTAAGAACCATTCCAGGATAGATGTTCTCCGGATTGCTGATCTTATCGCGGTTCATGTTGTAGATCTCTGTCCAGCGATTATAGCTTCCCAGCTCTCTCTTTGCGATCCTGCTTAAGGAATCGTTCTTCTGTACCGTATAAGTGCTGTTTACGTCAGAAGCGGGAACCTCAGATACCAGCTCTGCAGAAATGGTTCCATCTTTGCGGATGGTCAGCTTTCCAATGTTGGCTAACTTGGTTCCTGTCTGTGTGATGATCACGTCCTTTCCATCCATATCCTTCACCGTCATGGATGGGGTTGTCTCATGAGAATGACCGTCGATGCACACATCTACGCCGCGGATATGGCTTAACAGATTCACAGAGCTCCAGCGCTCTGTAACTCCAGTTTCTCCCAGGTGTCCTACCAGGATTACAAAATCTGCACCCTCAGCCCGTGCGCTGTCCACGCTGGACTGTACCTGACGGTAAAACGCCTCGCCGCTCTCATCCTCGCAGAAGGAATAGATATAATTCCCGTTTGTATCCTGGAAATACGCCGGCGTGGATTTTGTAAAGCTTTCCGGTGTGGAAACGCCTACATATGCCACTTTTGTATCTCCGTAGGAGATCAGCTTATAAGGAGCAAATACGGTATTCCCCGTTTCTTTACTGATAAAATTGCAGGAATAATACCCGCAGTTCAGCTTTCCTGATAACTCCAGGAAACGGGACATACCATAATCAAACTCATGGTTTCCAGGAACTGCCACATCATATCCAACCTGATTCATGATATCGATGATATATCCGCCCTCTGAAAGCGTGCCTACCGGCGCGCCCTGAATGGCGTCTCCCGCGTCTACCAGGGTAACGTAAGGAGTCTGTTTCAGCATTTCCTTTTTGTACAGCGACAAACCGCCATAGCCGATATTGTCGTCAATTCCGCAGTGAACATCATTGGTATATAAAACCACGATATCCTGATCCGCGCCCCTTTGTGCCCCCGTCTCATCTGCCCATGCGGACATGGACATACCTGCGATCAGGCTGCAGGTAAGTACAAGAGACCACAACAGCTGCAGGAATCTTCTTTTTCCCCTCTTTTCGGTCATATTATACAACCTCCTTGTGTGATAGTTTTGCCTCCGCCCCTCAGTGCCGGACAGGGGCTTATATAAAACCGCACGATGGATATGCGGTTCTTATCCTACCCTTAATTTAAACTTCTGTACCTCCCGCTCGGAATCCACCAGTTCAATCATGGCTCCCAGCCCCTGGAGCTTTTCCTCAAAACACTCATATCCTCTCTGGATATATCCGATCTCGTCAACAATGGTGTATCCTTCCGCCGCCAGTCCGGCAATCACAAGCGCCGCTCCGGCCCGAAGATCCGGCGCATTAACCTGAGCTCCTGTAAAGCCCTCCACACCGTTGATCACAGCCACATTTCCCTCTACCTTGATAGAGCTTCCCATACGGGCCAGCTCATCTACATATTTAAAACGGTTCTCAAAAATGCTCTCCGTTACCATACTGGTTCCCTTTGCCAGAGCCAGGGTCACAGCCATCTGAGGCTGCATATCCGTAGGAAAGCCGGGATACGGCAGCGTCTTGATATCCGTGTGGCGCTGAGAAGGTTTTCCAACCACCCGAACGGCATCGTCAAACTCAATGACCTCACAGCCAATCTCTGTCAGCTTTGCGGAAATGGCCTCCAGGTGCTTGGGAATTACATTTTTAACCATAACATCCCCTCTGGTAGCCGCTGCCGCGCACATAAAGGTACCGGCCTCAATCTGATCCGGGATAATGGAATATTCCGTACCGTGAAGCCGTTCCACGCCCCGAATACGGATGGTATCCGTTCCTGCGCCCTTAATATTGGCTCCCATGCTGTTAAGGAAGTTCGCCACATCTACGATATGAGGCTCCTTGGCTGCATTTTCAAGGATGGTCTGTCCCTCTGCCATGGCCGCCGCCATCATGATATTGATGGTGGCTCCCACAGAAACCACATCCAGATAAATGTGGCTTGCCACCAGATCAATGGCGTGAGCAATCACTGCCCCGCCCTCAATCTGCACATCCGCTCCCAGCGCCCGAAATCCCTTTATATGCTGGTCAATGGGACGGCTTCCGATATTGCAGCCTCCCGGAAGAGGAACCTGGGCGCTCTTATATTTACCCAGCAAAGCGCCTATAAAGTAATAAGAGGCGCGGATCCGACGAATGTATTCATCATCCACAGATACCTCTCTTATATTTCCCGCATTGATCTTCACTGTATGGCGGTCGATGCGGCGTACGCTGGCACCGATCTCCTGAATCGCCTCCAGCATTACGTTGATATCCCGCACATCCGGCAGATTATCGATGAGCACATCTTCATCCGTCATAATGGACGCTGCCAGGATACCCAGTGCGGCATTCTTCGCACCGCCTATGGTCACATCGCCCACCAGCGGGTTGCCGCCTTTTATAATATAATGTTCCATTTTACACCTCTAATGCTTATTTAAACCGTAAAGATATTGGCTCCTTTGATACTCCTAAGCCACCCTTACGCTGTCCGGCAGAATCATCTCAGGACGTCTCCGCCATGTCTGTAAATAGATTTCCCGGCTGATCGCCGGGCTAACTTCCATACTTAATAATTCCCTAAGTCTTTGTTCACATTTTATTTACATCTCTTAGATTATACCATAAGAATCAGATTTGTAAAGCAAACTCGCCTGCCCGGTGAAAAAAACGTTTCACCAGACAGGCGGCCTGCAGAAAATTATTCTTATTCGACCTTAAGGCCGCAAAGGAAACTGTTATGCTGGCTCTCAAAGTAAGACGCTGCATCTCCCAGTCCCATTTTCGTTGTGTCCTGAACTCCAGGATCATAGATTGTCACATTGTACGTATCATATCCGGATAAAAGAACGTAGCTGCCATCCTCCCTGTAGGCTATGACCGGAATCCCCTTATCGATAAAATACAGCACCTGATTCAACATACAGCCGGATGCATCGATAACCATGATCCCATCATCAAACAGCGTACTTCCGTTGAAACCATCCATGTGTCCCATCATATCCGCCGCCTGTCCCGTGGGATCCTTCAGATTGCGGACCGGCTGCCGGTTAATGCGGTCCCATACCAGATGCTGGTTTTCATCTGTAACAAATCCCATTTTATCATAGGCCAGATTTACCGCCTCTGAAAACTGTCTGGATGCTCCCAGAAAATGACCGCCTCCGTAGGCATAGAAAATCACCTGACCGTCCTCCCCCAAGGAAGTCTTTCCCGCCAGCTCCAGCGTGCTTGTATTTTCATAGGAAAATGCCGTTGGCTTATCCATCTTTACAGAAGCATCTTTCAAATCAGAATCCATCTGTACAAAATACAGACGTCCCATCTCCTGAGATGCGTACCAGCCAATTCCCTCCAGCGGATCGTCCTCCACCTTCTGATTGCACACGATAGTATCCTCATCCTGATAGATATACTGTTCCTCTCCCTGCTTTACCAGACGTTTCAGATGGATCCGCCCATCTTCCGTAACCACATCGGAAATATAGATCCCATCCTTTTTATATTCGCTTTCAATGTTCATTTCACTGTCCACAATATACATGGCATACATGGGCAGCCCCTGCACTCTTCCATTGACCTTCCATACATCGTCCTGTCTTGCGAAACCATAGATCAGATCGCTTCCCACAAATCCCAGCACTCTGACACATTCGCCCTCTGACGCGCTGATCTCCTGTTTCTGGGATGTATTAAAGTCCATGACATGGATTTTCTCCGGCCATGCAGAATCCTCGCCCTCCTGCCATGCCATACGGCTTCCGTCGTTGCTTACAGCAAAGGTTCCCTCTGTCAGGCCCTGAGCCACCAAAATGGATTCGTTGCTGCTTAAGTCGACGCCAAATACATTTCCGCCAAGCATCAGATATACCATTCCCTCTGGACTTACATAGGACAGCTTTTCCACATCCTGTTTCATCTTCTCAAAATCCTCAGCCGCAGGAATAAAGAATTTCTCTTCAACCATACTGCCGGCATTATTATAGTGGTAAAATACCACTCCAGTACGACCCTCATACGGCCCCCGGTTCATATAACCATACACCAGAAAATCCGCTGAACCGTCATCTGTTGCCTGAAGGATCTGAACGCTGTGGCGATCATAGGCGCTTCTCACATCCTCTCCTTCTTTGTCCAAAAATGTAAATATGCACATGATCCGCTGTTCCTTCTGATCGTATCGCCACAGATTTCCATTTACTTTAAAGAAAATATATCTGGAATCAGGACTTTTAACCGTCTGAAGATCTGTTCCCTCAGAGATTCCCAAAAGAATCCTTTTTCCTGAAAATAAGTCTGCACTTCCATTAAAAATATGATCTGCATTTCGTTCATAATTCATCAGGTAAATGCGCTGCTCATTCCATTTCATCGTGAAATTATCTTCTGCATGAACCAGGCTTTCCCTGCCTGCACTGTCGGTAAGACGTACTTGATATCGCACCTGAATCTGTCCCATAATGCCGTCAAATTCCTGCAGGATTATCTGAGGCTCCCCTACCAGCTCTGTCTTTAAACCATCCCAGGTAAGATGATCAAAACTGGCCCGGATTGTCACATGACCCAGAGAACTGTTGTCCTCGCCTGGGTTCGTTTCCAGATAGGATACCAGATCCCTGGCCTGATCGTAATTCAGGCTCTTTGTGGTAAACTCCCTGGCCAGCTGAAGCATATCCGCTGGTCCCGGCTGCTCCGTCCACATAATGCGGGTGTAATACTGGATTTGCTTCTCTGCTGTTTTTACATTCAGGATCAGAAGATACGCCTCATCCTTCGCAATCAGGTTCTGAATGGGAAGACTTACAGATGTCACTCCCTGATCGCTGATCCAATCCTGTATCTGGGTTCGCTCGATCAGACGCTCCATGGAAAGTGTACGGATCTCGTAACTGATCCCTGTAATGGTATTGCCGTATTCATGAATGCGCATCGTCAGACTTCGGTCTGCCGGAAGAATAGAAATCGAATCCCTGGCAGTCCTGTTTCCCATATCCTGAAGATACCCATGAAGTCCGTTGATCTCCTCTCCCTGAAACTCTGTATACACCACCGGCAAACCTGGCTCGTCCATGGACGAATATACGGTATCCTCCTGCTTCACACTCTTCCTGGCGCCTGCAAAGTACACCACGATGGCAGCAATAAATATAAGAAACAGGATTCCTGCTCTTTGCATGAGTTTTTTCATATGTTGATCCATTCCTTTTTTGCTGATTTTATCCATGTAAACCCAAGAGTTAAAGTCAAAAACCGCCTTCAGACTAACCTGCACATGGTTCTTTTCCATCTAACCCTGGTATCATTCTATTTTATATAATAACCTTTAAAACTACAACTTAATCTTTTTTGAATTTTTTGTATCTGTTCAGTACGGCAGGAAAACAGGCATTATACTCGTTTATACATATGATTTTGCACCTGTTTTCACATCAAAGGAATCTTCGTTATGTCTTGAATGACGAAAGGAACTCAAGAAGTGCCCCATCCTGAACTGCTGCATTTTTATCCATCGAACAACCCGCAAAAAATCAGCCACGACAAAAATATCGTGGCTGATAAACCTCTTTAACGGAAACAAATTCCCCTGCTGCACCTCCGTTTGTGCATCTCATCCAAAAGCATCGTTTTAACTATATCCCAGAACCAGGCCGGGTAATTTGGCCGCTGCGGCGGACGGCTGGGGCCAGGGCCTTGCGGCGGGTGATTCGGCCAGGGACCCTGCGGCGGACGGTTCGGCCAGGGACCCTGCGGCGGACGGTTCGGCCAGGGACCCTGTGGCGGACGATTTGGGCCGGGACCCTGCGGCGGACGATTGGGGCCGGGACCCTGCGGCGGACGGCTAGGGCCAGGGCCTTGCGGCGGACGATTTGGGCCGGGGCCTTGCGGCGGACGGTTCGGGCCGGGACCCTGCGGCGGACGGTTCGGCCGGGGGCCCTGCGGACG
>OAWV01000596.1_pt1 | contig 26623 bp, 27 predicted proteins | sample 1495551 | NCBI WGS metagenome assembly OAWV01 (sample SAMEA2580245, study PRJEB22360) | human gut metagenome | biome: human gut; feature: human-associated habitat; material: faeces | place: Denmark | collected 2008/2010 | reverse complement strand
CCCCCTCACCACACCGGACATGGTCCGTTCCGGACGCGTCCTCCACACCTCAGTTAAATCTCCATCGAACAGTCACATTGCACAACTCCGCCTCTTGCTTTCCAGGAGAAACCTTTCTATAATAAGAGTAAAAGATGTTACTGTTAACACGGTAATGTTCCGCGGGGTGTGAACATAACAGTTCATGCTGTCTGAACTGTTACAGCTTATCATATTAAAGGGGAATGTATCCATGAAAAAGATATTGATTGTAGATGACGACAAGCGTGTCGTGAGAATGCTGGAAGAATATATGAAGCTCTATAATTTCCAGACCCTGTGCGCCGGAAACGGCAAGGATGCACTCGCGCTCTATGATGAGACGGTGGATCTCATTATCCTGGATATCAATATGCAGGGAATGGACGGAGTGGAGGTGTGCAGGCGGATCCGGAAACAGGGAAATGTTCCTATCATCATGCTGAGCGCCAACGCCGCCTCCTTTGACAAGGTGGAGGCCCTGGGCGCCGGCGCCGATGATTACATAGTCAAACCCTTCGATCCGGTGGAGCTGCTCGCCAGAGTACGCGCCCATATCGGGCGCACGGAACGGTTCAAGGCATCCCGGACCATGGAAACGCCGATTGAATTTGATGGCTATAAGATATACCGGAGCGCCTACCGGGTCACAAAGGATGACGAGGAAATCCGTTTGTCCAATACGGAATTCCGCCTTTTACTTTACCTCGTTGATCATGCGTTTAATGCGGTCAGCAGGAAACAAATCCTGGTCGATGTGTGGGAAAGCGATCTTTACGATGAAAATATCGTAAATACCTACATAAAGCGTCTCCGCCTGAAGCTGGGCGTAGGAGAAGGCTATATCAAATCAATCCGGAGCGTCGGCTATATGTTTGAGGCAGAGCTTAAATAGCTCTGCTTCCGGCCGGAAGTTCAAACCAGAATGTGCTGCCCTCTCCCGGAACGGAATAAAAACACATCCGGGAACCATGGGCTTCCAGAATCTGTTTTGACACATAAAGTCCAAGGCCGTAGCTCTCCTTCTGGGTCGGATCACCTTTATAAAACATATCAAAGATATACTCCTGCTCCTCTTCGCAGATTCCCGCCCCCTGATCCGATACCTGGAACAGGAATTTTCCGTTTTCCAAGGCGATCCGTATCGTAACCGTTGAATAGGGCGCCGAATATTTTACTGCGTTGCTCAGCATATTCTGCCATACACGAAGGATTTTCACATCGCTGATATACAGCTCTCCTTCCACCTTCTCAAGACTTCCTTCAAATAACCGGTCTGAATTCTCCACATAAGCCTGCGCGTTCTGATAGAGAGATTCACAGAACGACTCTGCGGATACCGGCTCCATCTTTATCTGCTCACTGTTCTGCGCCTCATAGGTACTGTCCAGAACATCGTAGGAAATCCGCTCCAGCGTGTCGGCGCTTCTGTAGATTTCCTGGATAAACCTCTCCTTTGTCTCCTCATCCTCCACAAGGCCGGATAAAATCCCCTTCGAATATCCTTTAATCAGTGTCAGCGAAGTCCTGATATCGTGGGACAGTGCAGACAGGAAGCGGGCTGTCAGGTAAGATTTCATCTCCAGCGACGCCGTCAGCTTCCTGGATTTCTGAATCAGCGCGTGCGCCTCCTTATCAAAATTGTTCGTCTTTATGTTTTCAATTGTCTCGCTGATCGAATTGCCCAAAATCTCGTTCCCGCTCTCCGCGCTGTTAATATACTGCGTGATGCTGTCAATCGGAGAGGAAATTTTATTTGAGAAGTAAATACTAGCAAAAATAGCACAGCCGGAAATGATTGTCCCGAATATGATAACGGATTTTAAAAGCTGCAGTGATTTTGCAGCCAGCTCCCTCTTGGGCATCAGGGTGTAGAGAATCCAGTCATTCTGATCCATTTTTTTATAGGAACAGACGTATTCACGATCCACATGCTTATAGATTTCCCCTGTATCCTCCCCGCTCATATCGCTGAAAAAAGGAAGCACATCGACGGCCGGTTTCCCGATCTGCTCCGGTTCCCGGTGGGACAGAATAAGGCCGTTTGAATCCACAATGGAAAAATATCCGCTCTCTCCAATCGCATAATTCTTGATAAATCCCACAAATTTTTCCGCCCGGATGGCAATACCGAACAGCCCCAGCATCTGGCCGTTCTCGTCAAATATGGGATGAGTCGTATTGACAATGCTTGCCTGATCCGTCAGAGCAATCAGAATATCACTTGTCTCTGTCGTGCTTTTCTTAAAACTGTCCTGGACATATTTCCTGCTCGAAAGATCCACATACATGGCATTTGGCATGGTTGATGATATAATTACCCCGTCCATTCCCAGACAAAACAAGTCTTTATAATAATAGCTCTCCGACTCCCGGTTCATAGCCTCCATTGTATCCGTCAGGAAGCGGTTCAGCTCATCCGTACCCAGTTCTCCTTTAAAGAAATTCCGCACCCGCTGTTCTCTGGAAAGCGCCAGGGTTTCCAGCCTTATCTTATCGACCTGAAGCTCTATCTTTTCCTGCGCCCTCAGAATCTGAACCTCGGTAAAGGTATTGGAATCCTCACTGAGGATTGAAGCCGACATGGCGTAGAGAGATGTACACATTACGACCAGAGACAAGGTAACGATAACGCAGATATTAAACGTGATTTTATTTTTCAGGTTCATTTTCATAGAAGTAATACCCTTTTTCCTTTTATTCTTATAAATCATTCCTTAATTCCAGCTCAATTTTATCATACTTTTAACAATCTTACTACCTTTCGCCCAATTTAGGCGGTAAAATCAGTAGTTTTATGTATATTTCATATAAAATAATGACATTCTCATGGATGTTAGCTGTTAATATTGTGTAAAAGCTTATTTGTTTTTTTATTTCTGTTATACTTTATTCACATGATACGTATCAAATTAAATTTTAAGCAAAGGGGAACAAGATATGGAAAAGAATATGACAGATAATGCAAGAAGCAGTTCGAATGTATTGAAATTCATCCTGTTGAACCTGATTGGCATTTTTATGTTTTTTGTTACCATCAGCGTAGGCGGAAAAAGTTCAATTCCCATTGACCATATTGTAACAGGACTCCGCTCGATTCCTTATTTTGAAGTAGTTTATGCGGGCCTGATCGTTGTCGTGGGCGCCATTCTTCCGTTTGTCCGGAAAACCTGGAACAAGGATGCCGTAACAACTATTTTCTCAATCTTCAAAGTAATCGGTATCGGAGTCGTCGGAATGGCCATCTTCGGCTGGGGGCCGGAAAGCTTCCACACCCCGGATATGCTGCCTTTCGTATTTAATAAAGTGGTAATCCCGGTCACGATTCTTGTACCGGTAGGGGCCGTATTCCTGTCCTTCCTGATTAACTACGGACTCATGGAATTTATCGGTGTATTTATGAAACCGGTTATGAGACCAATCTGGAAGACGCCGGGACGTTCTGCCGTCGATGCGGTTGCCTCCTTCGTGGGAAGCTACTCCGTGGGACTGCTGATTACAAACCGTGTATACAAGGAAGGCTTTTATTCCGAAAAAGAGGCCAGCATTATTGCCACCGGCTTCTCCACCGTATCCGCCACCTTTATGATCGTCGTAGCAAAGACGCTTGGTCTTATGGATCACTGGAACCTGTATTTCTGGACCACGCTGATTATCACCTTTGTTGTTACAGCCATTACTACACGAATCTATCCGCTGTGCAAAAAATCTGATAAGGGATATAACAACATGGAAGTAACTCCAGAACCGAAAGTAGAAAAAGGCAAGCTTGTTTCCACCGCCTTTGCCGAGGGGTTACATGCCTGTTCACGCGCTCCTAAATTTGTGGACGGTCTTGTCAAAAACTTTGTGGACGGCCTGAACATGGCTCTTAACATCGGCCCTACCCTGATGGCAATCGGTTTCCTCGGACTTGTACTTGCGGCCTTTACACCGGTATTTGACATTCTGGGATATCTTTTCCTCCCGTTCACCATGCTTTTGGGCTTTGGCTCCGAAGCAGCTATGGTTGCAAAGGGCTGTGCAATCAGCCTTGCAGAGATGTTCCTGCCGGCCAATATCGTAGCCACAGCTACTCCGGCCACACAGGCAGTCATTGCAATCGTATGTGTTTCCGAGATTCTGTTCTTCTCGGCATCTATTCCGTGTATCCTCGGAACGGATATCAAGCTCAGCCTGAAGGATATACTGATCATCTGGTTTGAGAGGGTTGTACTTTCACTTATTTTGGCAGCTCCGGTCGTACACCTGCTTTTTTAAGGTGTATATACCGGCAAACGGCGCAGGACTCAAAATCCTGCGCCGTTTCTACTTTTATTTTAATGCTGCGTTTAAGTACCCGCCTTCAGAATCCCCTTTAATTGAAATCCTTTGTCTTCCACGGCTTCTCTAAAAAGGGCATCCTCCACATTTTCTCTCATCACCACCTTTGCCGTTCCCTTTTCAAGGTTAACATCGGCAAAGACAACTCCGTTTATTCCGGCCAGGGCGCTCTCCACGGACTGTTTGCAAGTGCCACAGTGCATTCCTTCAATCTGAAGCGTTTTGGAGAGAGTGTCCGTACCTGCCGGTTTCCCGGCAGCCATAAACGGCTCCACACTGCCTCCGGCGCTGCAGGAAGAGCTTCCTCCCGAACAGCCGGAACAACCGCAGCAGCCGCCTCCCTTGCCGCCGTAATGCCTCAGAGTGGAGCGGAGTGCCAGAAGCAGCAGAGCCGCTACCACTGTTAAGATGATAATATCAATTGTATGCATACCGCATCCTCTTTTCTGGTATCTGTACCGATACCGTTCATATTCGTCAGTTTCGTTTCTTTGCATGACGGGTAACCGTCTTTTTTATTATATCATATACTTTATAGATTATCACTCCGGCAAAATATAAAATCAGGAAGCCGCTTCCACCGAGCTTCTTGCATAAGACTTCTGAGCCCTGTACGGATCCGGCCTGAACAGCATAAAGAGCATAAATGCCAGACAGATTAATGCAATAACGGTCCACACGTTAAACGCTACAACGCCGGCTGCCAGACCGCCCAGCTGATAAATACACAGGGCAACGACATAAGCAAAGATGTTCTGGTAAAGAATGGCAAACCAGAACCATTTCCTGGACTGGAACTGCTGCGCCATCGTGGCAATCGCCGCCAGGCACGGTGAATCCAGAAGGTTAAATACCAGGAAGGAGAAGGCTGCAACCGCGGACGGGAACCATGACTGGATAGCTGCCGCAACTGCATCCGGATCCTCGGAAAGTTCCTCCGATACATTGGCCAGAACTCCCATCGTACTTACGATTGCTTCTTTTGCCGTAAAGCCGGAAATCGAAGCCGCCACCGCCTGCCACTCGCCAAAGCCGAGCGGACGGAACACAATTGCAATCGCTCCGCCAATTACGGAGAGAAGAGAAGCGGAGGACTCTTCCACAATGCCGAAAGCCCCGTTCTCAAAGCCAAAGGTTGATAACGCCCACATTACTACACAAGCCAGGAACAGAATGGTTCCCGCTTTGATGATAAATCCTTTCAGACGCTCCCAGACATGGAGAAGCACCGTCTTTGCGGAAGGAATATGGTAAGCCGGAAGCTCCATTACAAAAGGAGCCGGTTTGCCGGAAAATGGTTTTGTCTTCTTTAACATGATAGCCGAGACAAGTACTGCTCCAATTCCGAGGAAGTACATGAGAGGCGCCATCATACCGCCGATAGCCGCGCTGCCTGTCATATGGCCGGCCATAACGCCGCCCATCAGGGCAATAACCGTAAGTTTTGCGCCGCAGGGTACAAAGGTAGCCGTCATAATGGTAAGACGCCTGTCGTTATCCTGCTCAATCGTCTTAGATGCCATAATGCCCGGAATTCCGCAGCCGGATGAAATCAGCAGCGGGATAAAGCTCTTGCCGGAAAGTCCGAAATGGCGGAATACGCGATCCATTACAAATGCGATACGCACCATGTAGCCGCAGTCTTCCAAAATGGACAGAAAGAGGAACAGGAGCGCCATCTGTGGAACAAATCCGAGAACAGCTCCGACGCCGCCTATAATTCCGTCCACAACGAGGCTGGTCATCAGTACCGATGCACCGGCCGTTTCAAGCAGGCCTCCGGCCCATCCCTGGACAGCGGCAACAAAGGTATCATTGGTCCAGTCAGTCACAAGAGTTCCCAGTGTTGTTACGGAAGCATAGTAAACCCCCCACATAACAAGGACAAAAATCGGTATTCCCAGAATCCTGTTTGTGACAATGCTGTCAATCCTGTCTGAAACACTCATTTTAGCCGCCGGTTTCTTAACCGTCGCTTCAATCAGCTTCTGAATATACTGGTATCTCTGATCCGTGATGACGGATTCAGCGTCATCGTCATATTCTTTTTCAAGTTCACCGGCATATTTAGAATACCGGTTTCCGGCTGCCAGCCCAAACTGTTCCAGAACTTTACTATCCTGTTCCAGCAGCTTGATGGCATACCACCTTTTTTCACCTTCCGGCACGCCTGCGGGAAGTTCGGATTCAATCTGTTCCACTCTCGACTCAACCCAGTTGTCAAAGATGGGACGAAGTTCAGGTTCCTGCGCCTTCTTTGCCGCGCCGACCGCCTCTTCCACCACTTCCTTAAGGCCCGTCTTCCTGAGAGCGGACGTCTCAACAATCGGGCAGCCCAGTTTCTTTGATAATGCCTCCACATCAATCCTGATGTCATTTTTCCTCATCAGATCGGCCATATTGAGGGCAAGCACCACCGGAATTCCGGTTTCAAGAAGCTGTGTCGTCAGATACAGGTTTCTTTCAATATTAGTCGCATCCACCAGATCGATAATAACGTCCGGTTTCTCATTTAAAATAAAGTCCCTGGAAACAACCTCCTCCAGTGTGTATGGAGAAAGGGAATAGATCCCCGGAAGATCGGTGATATTCACGTCCTCTCCCGTCTTACTCTCTTTCAGTTTCCCTGTCTTCTTCTCAACCGTTACTCCCGGCCAGTTTCCAACATACTGATTTGCTCCCGTAAGTGCGTTAAACATAGTTGTTTTACCGCAGTTTGGGTTGCCTGCCAATGCAATATGTATTGCCATTTTTTCATCCTCCTGCCATTCTCACATTTATTTAGTAACCGTTCAGACAGCATGAACTGTTACTTTATTTACCTGACAATATTAGTTATTCTAAGCTAACCATTCATTAAAATTTTATGCTGCCGTGTCTCAGGCGCTTATTTCCTCAATATCCACACAGTCAGCATCATCCTTTCGCAGAGAAAGCTCATATCCCCTGACGGTTACTTCAACCGGATCTCCTAAAGGCGCCACTTTTCTCACATAAATCTCGCTTCCCTTCGTGATGCCCATATCCATAATACGCCGTTTATAGGCCCCCTCCCCGTGAATCTTGACTACTTTTACAGTGGAACCCACTTTTGCTTCTTTCAGTGTCATTATGATACTCCTTCCCGTCAATCTTCCATTATCTCTTTTATATCAACTATTAATCGCATCCTGACATACGAATCATACCAGGATGTGTCTGGCCTGCTCTTTATTGATTGCCACTCTGGATTCTTTCACATGGACGATAACGTCACCATTAAGCTGTGTAATCAGCTTCACAGAAGTGCCTTCATTAAATCCCATTGAATGAAGATGGGAACGCACGTCGGAATTTCCGCTCACTTTCTTTATTGTGTAGGACGAACCTACCATACCCATTGAGATTGGCATATTTACCTCCCTTTCCATATCATCACCTTTTCACGCATGACATTAGGACACACAAACCAAAATTAGTTCTTTCTAACCCACAAATAAGGTTAGCACATACTAACTTTATTGTCAATGTTTTTTTGAATATTTTTTCCAATTACTCCCAATATCAAACGAAGTACCATAGCCATCTATAGATTCTTTGGTGCCGCCGCCTCTCCATTCTCTTGTATGTGATGATTTAACATAAAAAATCCCCCTTAAGTAGATTTTGGTTATTTACCTTGTCTTCTTAAGGGGAATCATATCATGATTATCACTGCGTTTTCTTCTGTTCTTCATATTTTGCAATCAGACTTACATTTGCCGCTTCAAACTCGTTAAAAACACCGGAATCAAACTCACCGGCCGGAATCTTTCCCTCATACCAGTCGCGTTTGCTGAAATATTCGGCAAGCTCCTGCGTTCTGAACTGATATCCGTGCCTTGCAAAAATCTCATTTTTGGCAATGCGCAGACTCTCCTGTGTCAGGTTCCACAGGTCTTCTTCTTTTAAATAAATATAACTGCTGTTTGGAAATATGTACTGGTCGCCGTCGTACCCGGCATTCCCCTCCTTCACGCGGAATGTTTTCCTGATTGCTTCAATGGAGGCTGCCATGTCCGAATACTCGGCCCTCACCGCCTCATCTTCCGTGTAAAAGCAGACGTCCGTAGGCTCCGACATTACATAAACAGTTTCCTTGTCATAAGCCCATATATGGTAATCCGGTAAATTTACATAACTCCCATCCCGATACGCTGCAATTCCAAACAGCAGCCCGTCACCCATTTTTTCATAAGATGCTTTTTGCTGTACCAACACATAGGGGGGAGTTCCATCCTTATCCTCAATCCTGTATTTCCCCTGCCATCCGGCCGGAAATTCGAAGATGTAATCTTTCGTCTCAACCCGTTCAAAGCGCTCCTGCTCCCCGTCGGAGTGTTCCTCCAACCCGGCCGTTTGCGACATCTCCGGAAATGTTGTCTCAGATCCTTGTACTATCTTCTGGCTCTGCGTTGTCTCAGGCGGTCTTTCCGGTTCTCCCGCATCTTCCGTCACCGTACTTTCCGGGCTGCTTACTTTTCCCGTACTCTGCACGTTTACTTCTCCTTTTCCGGAGCAGCCGGCCAGCAGTAAGGCGCAGAAGGCGCCCAGCAGCACTGCTTTTGCATATCTCATACTAATCTCCTTCTGCTTATAATAATTGAACAGCCGTCAACTGTCCTGTTTACAGATTTCAAATGCCTCATACTCCTTGTCAATATGGTATCCCAGCTTCAGGGCCAGGGCCAGTGATGCCTTGTTGTGTGCGTCCCAGGCGGGATACAGCCCTCTGTCCAGACATTCCAGAATCAGCCTGGCGGCGCATGCCCTGGCAAGTCCCCGGCGGCGGTGTTCCTCCTTTGTATCGATCTCGATTTCAATACCGCCCTGATAAACCGTGTAGGAAGAAGCTCCGGCAGCCAGCGTACCGTCAAAGAGCACAGCCGTTCCGATTCCCCGCTCCCTGTAATCATCCGTATTTTTATATTGTTTTTCTGTTTTACTTCTTTTGTCAGGCAATACGTTTTCGTTTGAACAAAGAGGCGCCCCTCTCTGAGCCTCCCATCTGGACAAATATTCCGCCCATGATCAGCAGCAGTCCGATAACTGAATACCGATCAACCGGCTCGTTCAGGAGCAGTGCCGAATACAATACCGCCATGAACGGCGTAATATATGCAAAGTTGGAAAGTTTGGCCGTATCCCCATTCTGGAGCGCCAGGGCCCACATCAAAAATGCTGCCGCATCCATAAAGACTCCCAGCCATATAATTCCGGCGGTCTGCGCCCCGGTCAAAGCGATGGATTCTCCCTCCGCCAGAAACCAAATCCCCGAAAACAGAGCGGCTGAGAAAAAATAGACCGTCATACTGACAAACTGATCCCTGTTTTCCTTTTTGTTCAGCACATTAAAAGCTCCGTAACAGACAGCCGCCGCCACGCAGCTTACAATTCCCCGCAGATTCCCCGACAAAAGCCCTTCCATGCTGCCCTTCGACGCCACCAGAACCACGCCCGAAAATGAAGCGAAAATCGCCATACTCTTGCGCCAGGTAAACCTCTCTCCCAGCCATAAGCATGAAAACACCACAGTCATCACAGGCCAAAGGTAATTAATGATACAGGCATCGCCGGCCGCCAGCCCGGACAGTCCGTAAAAATACAGAACCGAATAGAGAAATTTCCCCATAAATCCAAGCGCAATCATTTTCACATAATCTTTTGGCCTATATTGCAGAAACCGTTTTAAATTTCCGCATGCCAGGTTCAGGACGGCCATAAAAATAAAGGCAATCATCGAACTGATAAATACGGTTTTTGCATTGCTTAACCCACTCAGCAATAGCTTGGTAAACGGCGGCATCATCCCCCACAGCATGATTGTCCCCCCGGCCAGAATATATTCTTTTTTCATCCCCATGTCTCCCTGTCGTTATCATATATTTTTCAACCAGTAGTTCACTGTTATCACAGTATAGTACAGGGGCTTCCGGCAAACTGTAATCTATGTTACAATTATACAGGATATGTAATTCAATACCGGTTTTGAAAGGAGACATCCATGATAAAAGTGCCTGAATCCCTGTTCTGTTACTTTGAACAAGCGGGGATTACGCGAACCATTCCCCCCGGGGGGCTTATCTACATGCAGGGCGAACCGTCCGGGACCATCTATCTGATCAAAAAAGGCCGCGTCCGCATTTATTATATAGCCGACGACGGCAGGGAAGTGACGCTGGCAGTCGCCGGAGCAGGACGGCTGATAGGGGACTCCTCTTTCCTGGCGCAGTCCTCGCGTCCCACAACCGTCAGCGCCGTACCGGAAGTACAACTTATCTCCTGTACGACGAAAAGCCTTATGCCATACCTGATGCAGTCGGAAGAACTGTGCCTCATCCTCTTTCAGCTTCTCACCGACACCTGCAACTACCTCTGCAGCCAGGTAAGACGCCTGACACTCTATAACCGGCACCAAAAGGTTGCCAGCTTCCTCCTCGACGAGACTGAGACGCCAAATCCCGACAAGGGGATTATTGGCTCTACCCTCCCCTATTCGCATGAAGAACTGGCGATCTGCGTCGGACTGAGCCGGGTAACTGTGACAAAGATCCTGAATGAATTTTGCGACGCCGGTTATATAGAGCTTGGATACCGAAAAATAACAGTCACCGGCCGGGCGGGCCTCGAAAGCCTGTTTACCTGACCGGTGTCCAACAGTCTGTTATTTTAAGGAGATTGCAAGCCCCACACCGACCTCCTCGACCGGAAGCGTTTCATTCATTCTCGCCTTCGCCCTGAATGAGACGCAGTGACAGGGATAGAAGGATTTTATACCGAGCTTCGCCAGGTATTCCACCGTCTTCTCCAGGCGGCTGTCTGTCTCAAAAAGGTGAAAACCGCCCAATATACCGGCAATGCGCCTCTCGCCGCAGACCTCCATCGCATATTCCACGATATTGCAGATTCCGCTGTGGGAACAGCCGGTCACGATGAACAGCCCCTCTTCCGTCTTGAGCGCCAAGGCCGAATCATCCATCACATAATCGCGTTCCCATTTACTCCGTATCTTCTGTGTTCCGATGGAACTCCTGATTTCAAAATCATTGCGCGCCGGAATCTCACCTAAAAATATACACTTATCACTTATCCGGTACGGCATCCCGGAGGGTCTGTATCTCCCTGCTTTTTTCACCTTATCTTCCCGAAGCGGTGAGCCTATCTCCAGGCCGCTGTCATCAAGCTTCGGATTAAAGCACTCCGGATGGGCGATAATCTCCACCTTCTTTAAGTCAGCTTGTTTTTCCAGCCAGTAAAATCCTCTTGTATGATCATTGTGTCCGTGAGAGAAGACGAGGTGCGTTATCTCCTCAAGCGGGATTCCCATCTGCCCGGCATTCGTTATAAATGCCTGGGAATATCCCGTGTCAAAGAGAATCCGGCAGCCGTCCGCTTCTATATAATAACTCACCGCCGGCTCTCCCAGATAATACTGATCGATATATGTATTGTTATCCATTAGAACCCTGATTTCTATCTCATCCACCTCATCCCACTATTATTTCTGCTGTTCCAGCCAATTTATCTTTGCCAGAAGCCTGCTGTCGTCCGGGGAAAAAGTACGCTCATCGTAACTGTTGAGAAAGTAAATAACGATATCTGTCCCTCTCAGCCCGACAATCTCTTTCCCTGTCTGAGTAAGATAATACTTCATTTCACCGCCCGTGTCCAGCAGAATGCTGCCGTCCAGGGAAATCTCTTTCTGAGCCAGATAGCGGTCCAGATATTTTTCATTTCTCAGTTCGGCTCTCACGGTTCCGATATATCTCAGTCTTTTTGCATATTCCGGCGTTCGGCTGTTAACCGGTGCTGCTGCTTTTCCCTCATTGTAAATGATGAGCTCCGATTTACAGGCGAGATTGGACGGTTCGATATAAAAGCTGTGTTCTGTCGTTCCCCAGCCCAGATCAGCGGGACTCATCCCCAGGAGAAAAACAGGATTTTTTACCGACGGCTCTTCATAATTCCACTCTGAGTCTTTGGTCTGGAAACGGTAATCATTTTTATACGGATACAGGTAAAAGGCGGCTATAATCAGAAGGGCCGGGAGGAGAACCGCGCTCCGCTTCAGTCCTCTGTATCTGACGACGCCTTTTCTGTAATCCCTGTATAAAAATACCAGAATCAACAGGGCGCTCAGAACCGCCAGAACTGAAAGCAGGCTGGACACCTGCGCCAGTTCCCTCACCCCGCATATCAGCATTGGAACGGCAAACGGCAGACAGCCTGCGGCGTTCAGCGCAGGCTCGTCCCAAAACAGGATAAAGTCAGGGATACTTCCCGTCTCTTCTTTATAGCGCAGCGCCCTCCTCTGTCTTAATTTAATACTCAGGCCTGCAGTAAGCCAAATCCAGTAAAGTAAAAGTGAAAAAAACAGGCAGGCCAGGTTTTCCCATATGCCGAAATATTTACTGATTCCCGGTGATCTTAAACGAAAAATAAGGAAATAGGGAATCGCAAGCAGCAAATTAAATGCAGCCATGGTGAGCAGCGCCTTATTTTCCTCTTTCACCGTCACTTCATAAGGCCCATCCGGACGGCAGGGGGAATATACCGTATAGGGCACAGGCGGACGGACGTCCCCTTTACTGTAAAAAGTAACAAGATTTTTCAGCGGAGCATTATATTCCCATCCGTTTTCTTCCCATCGCTGCCGGAACTCCAGAAAACGCTCCGAACGCTCCACCTCCTTCGTCACCTCTCTGTCAAATATGCCGATAGAAAATTGATACTTCCCCATCATCACCTGCTGAAAGCTTCCTCTGCCGTAACCAAAACAAAGATTCTTAATCAGATGCCCCTCCGCCGCCTTCTGTTCGAAAAAACGTTCCAGCCGTTCTGTCTCAACCAGGCTGTACGGTATCGGATATGTATCGTATTCTTTCACCAATCCCATGCAAAGACCTCCCTTCCGCCTCCGGGGCAATGAAGCTTCTGCCCCTGGCAGATAAACTGTCCGCTGATTTCCTAATATTATTTTATCACATCAGGAAAATGGAAAGTCCTTACAATATCTGATGTTTTCTTACATTTTCTTCACTTACCTATTCTTCCGCCGCCGATACCTCCGGCGCCGCCACGCTTTGCTTTACGGACATTTTTTCTGCCGTACAATAACAGAGAACGGCAACGATAATGCATACAATCGGGGTCGGAACGATATCACCGAAGGAGGTAAACCAGCCCAGTCCCACCGGTTTTGCAGTCATTGTAATTCCCACAAAAGAGGCAATAGCCCATGAAGCCAGAGCGCCGTATTTACATCCCTCCACGCCGCCGTCGCCCTCTTTGTCATAGCTCTTTCTGTTGCACAGATAGAAATCGGCAATCAGGATACCCGTGATTGGCGCGATGAATACACCAAGCAGGCTTAAAAAGTTCACAAAGTATTTATACACGCCGAGTCCGGCAATCATTGTGCTGATAATGCCGACAATAAAGGTCAGCTTCATGCGGGAGATTTTCACCACACCGTCCAGTGTATTCATCAGTCCCAGTACACTCGTATACAGGTTGTTGTCATTGGTGGTCCACTGGCCGATAATCAGGACGACGGCTCCGAAAAAGCCAAGTCCCAGGGACTCTATCATTATCTCCACAATATTCCAGTTGTGGAAAGCATAGTTAAAGAATGCTCCGCACATCAGTACCGGGATATAGCCCCAGAAATGGCCGATGCTGACTCCGATGGCACAGTCCTTCTTCGTGGTAGAAAAACGGCTGAAATCGCCTATCATCGCAATCCCCACCGCAAAGCTTCCCACCACGATAGAGATTCCCATCGGAATTGTGATCGGTTCTCCTACAGGCCCGGCCTCCAATATACTGCTCATCGGAATGATACCGGCTGTTTTCCACACTGCCACGATACACAGGACGAATAAAAGCGGAAGTCCGATCTCGCTGAGTTTTTTAATAGCTTTAAAACCCATAATGGCGGTGAGGGACATGGCCAGTCCGCCGATAATCGTAAAAATAACGGGATTGATCGCAGTTCCCCTCACTTCTCTTATAATAGAGGAAACCGTATTGCCGAACAGATCCGCCTGGAATGCGTACCAGCCAAAGTTGGAAAAGCACAGGATAATGCCGATTATCTTCGCTCCCTGGCGTCCGAACGGCCTTCTGGCTGTAAATGACGTGGATAAATGGAGATCTGCTGATGGCCGTCCACGATAACGCTGCTCTTAAAAACTTTTATACAATGACTCTGGCGCCCCTGATCCAGTACGAAAAACGGTACAGCGTTGATTTGATTAAGACGATAGAAACTTATCTCACCTGTGACGGTGATTATAAAAAAACGGCTATCCTGCTCAAACAGCATGAAAATACAATCCGTTTCCGGATTAACAAGGCAAAAAGCCTGCTGGGCATGGAGAATAGCCATTATAAATTCATTGAGCAGGTGTCTCTGGCCCTGAAGGCGCGCAGTGTTGAGAAATTCTCGGTGAACAGGCCGCCCAACGGACTCTGACGAACTGTAATATAACAGTCATGCAGCACGGACTTATTATCGCTCATCGGCACACAGAAAAACCCGGAAAACAAAAAGTTTTCCGGGTTATCTTACGCTTGGACACAATGTACCCTGAGGGTACTATATAAATTTACTCCGCAGCATCTCCCTGTCCGCAAAGCGGATACGGAGACACTCATGGATTATAGTCGATTACTCGATGATAGAAACTACTCTACCTGAACCTACTGTACGTCCGCCTTCACGGATAGCGAAACGAAGTCCCTGCTCCATAGCTACTGGATGGATCAGTTCAACTGTCATCTCGATGTTGTCGCCAGGCATACACATCTCTACGCCTTCTGGTAAATCACAAACGCCTGTAACGTCTGTTGTTCTGAAGTAGAACTGTGGACGATAGTTGTTGAAGAATGGTGTATGACGGCCACCCTCGTCTTTTGTCAGAACGTAAACCTGAGCTGTAAATTTCTTATGGCATTTTACAGAACCTGGTTTAACGAGACACTGACCTCTCTGGATCTCTGTTCTCTGAACACCACGAAGAAGAGCACCGATGTTATCACCAGCCTGAGCCTCATCAAGGAGTTTACGGAACATCTCGATACCAGTTACAACTACTTTACGAACCTCTTCAGAGATACCGATGATTTCAACTTCATCAGATACATGAAGTGTACCACGCTCTACACGGCCTGTAGCAACTGTACCACGGCCTGTGATGGAGAATACGTCCTCTACAGGCATAAGGAAAGGTTTGTCTGTCTCACGAACTGGGTCCGGAACATAGCTGTCAACTGCAGCCATAAGTTCAAGAACTTTGTCGCCCCACTCGCTCTTAGGATCTTCAAGAGCTTTTAATGCGGAACCCTGGATAACTGGTGTGTCATCGCCCGGGAATTCGTACTCTGTAAGAAGCTCACGGATTTCCATCTCTACTAATTCAAGAAGCTCCGGATCATCAACCATATCACACTTGTTCATGAATACTACGATGTAAGGTACGCCTACCTGACGGGAAAGAAGGATATGCTCTCTTGTCTGAGCCATAACACCATCTGTAGCAGCTACTACAAGAATAGCGCCGTCCATCTGTGCAGCACCAGTGATCATGTTCTTTACATAGTCAGCATGGCCTGGGCAGTCAACGTGTGCGTAGTGTCTGTTCTCTGTCTCATACTCAACGTGAGCTGTAGAAATTGTGATTCCACGCTCTCTCTCTTCTGGAGCTTTATCAATGTTCTCGAATGCAACAGCCTCACCAGTACCTAATCTCTCATGAAGAGTTTTTGTGATAGCAGCTGTTAATGTTGTTTTACCATGGTCAACGTGTCCGATGGTACCAATGTTACAATGCGGTTTGTTTCTTTCAAACTTTGCTTTTGCCATTTTATAACGTCCTCCTTAATTTGCGCCCATCAGGGGGCTTCATAATTTATGTTAGGCTGTCTCTAATTATATTCTATCAGAGCATGTTTTTCAAGCCTATTATTTACTTTCCGGGCAGTTTTTGCACTGCCTGGAAAGTTTAAAACGATTTGTTTTCAATTACTTTTCTGCTTTTGTAGCAAGCACTTTTTCCTGAACACTCTTCGGAACCTGCTCGTATTTCTCAAAGAACATGGAGTAGTTACCGCGTCCCTGTGTCTTGGAACGTAAGTCTGTGGAGTAGCCGAACATCTCGGATAACGGAACGTAAGCTCTTACAAGCTTTCCGCCGCCGATATCTTCCATACCTTCGATACGGCCACGACGGGAGTTGATATCACCGATAACATCACCCATATAATCTTCCGGCATTGTTACTTCTACCTTCATGATTGGCTCTACAAGAATAGCGCCTGCTTTGTGCATAGCCTCTTTGAAAGCCATGGAACCAGCGATGTGGAACGCCATCTCAGAGGAGTCAACCTCATGGTAGGAACCGTCGTATACGGTAGCTTTAACGCCCAGTACCGGGAATCCGCCAAGGATACCTGCTTTGGTAGCCTCTTTGATACCTTCGCCTACTGCCGGGATATATTCCTTCGGAATAGCGCCGCCGACAACAGTGGATTCGAACTTGAATGTCTCTTCACCGTTGGCATCCATTGGCTCAAAGTGTACCTTACAGTGTCCGTACTGACCACGTCCGCCGGACTGTTTTGCATACTTGCTGTCTACGTCTACTGCCTTTGTAAATGTCTCCTTGTATGCTACCTGAGGAGCGCCTACGTTAGCTTCCACGTGGAACTCGCGAAGCAGACGGTCAACGATGATTTCAAGATGGAGCTCGCCCATACCTGCGATAATCGTCTGTCCTGTCTCTTTGTCTGTGTAAGCACGGAAAGTAGGATCTTCCTCTGCAAGTTTTGCAAGGGCCTCGCCCATCTTATCCTGTCCTGCTTTTGTCTTCGGCTCAATAGCGATATCGATAACCGGCTCCGGGAATACCATGGATTCCAGGATTACAGGGTGCTGATCGTCACAGATTGTATCACCTGTCGTGGAGAACTTGAATCCGATAGCTGCAGCGATATCGCCGGAGTAAACTTTGTCTAATTCCTGACGTTTGTTCGCATGCATCTGCAGGATACGTCCCACACGCTCTTTTTTACCTTTTGTTGCATTCAGTACGTAGGAACCGGAGTTGATGCTTCCTGAATATACACGGAAGTATGCCAGCTTACCTACGAACGGGTCCGTCATAATCTTGAATACGAGTGCGGAGAACGGGTCTTCATCGGAAGAATGTCTCACAACTTCGTTGCCATCCGGATCAGTACCCTCAATTGCAGGGATATCTAACGGGGAAGGCATAAACTCGATAACTGCATCAAGTAATTTCTGAACGCCCTTATTTCTGTAAGCCGTACCACAGCAAACCGGGATAGCCTGGCATTCGCAGGTAGCTTTTCTCAATGCTTTCTTAAGCTCATCTACGCTTGGTTCTTCACCTTCCAGATACTGCATCATTAATTCATCGTCAAGCTCGCAGATTTTCTCTACCAGCTCTGTACGGTACAGTTCTGCGTCATCCTGCATGTCTTCCGGGATATCGGTAACGGAGATATCTTCGCCCTTGTCATCGTTGTAGATGTAGGCTTTCATCTCGAACAGGTCGATGATTCCTTTAAACTCATCTTCCTTACCAATCGGAAGCTGTAAGCAAATGGCGTTCTTGCCAAGTCTTGTCTTAATCTGCTCTACGGTTCCATAGAAGTTAGCGCCCAGGATATCCATCTTGTTGATGAATGCCATACGTGGTACGTTGTAGGTGTCAGCCTGACGCCATACGTTCTCGGACTGAGGTTCCACACCACCCTTAGCACAGAACACGCCGACCGCACCATCCAGTACACGCAGGGAACGCTCAACCTCTACAGTAAAGTCAACGTGTCCTGGAGTATCAATAATGTTAATACGATGCTCCAGTGCGCCTGGTTTCGGTTTACACTGTTCCTGCAGAGTCCAGTGGCAGGTCGTAGCAGCTGAAGTAATTGTGATACCTCTCTCCTGCTCCTGAGCCATCCAGTCCATGGTAGCCGTACCTTCATGAGTATCACCAATCTTATAGTTTACACCGGTGTAATACAGAATACGCTCCGTGGTTGTTGTCTTACCGGCATCAATATGAGCCATGATACCAATATTTCTGGTTCTCTCTAACGGATATTCTCTTCCAGCCAAAGCTTTTTCCTCCTATTAGAATCTGTAATGAGCAAATGCCTTATTAGCCTCTGCCATCTTATGCATGTCTTCTTTCTTCTTCACGGCTGCACCTGTATTGTTGGATGCATCCAGAAGCTCTTTAGCAAGTCTTTCTTCCTGTGTCTTCTCGCCTCTCTTACGGGAGTAAAGAGTGATCCAGCGAAGAGCGAGAGCCTGTCTTCTCTCCGGCTTAACCTCGATCGGAACCTGATATGTGGCACCGCCGATACGTTTTGCCTTAACTTCCAGAACAGGCATGATGTTGTTCATAGCCTCTTCGAATACTTCTACAGCGTCTTTGCCTGTCTCAGCTGCGATACGGTCAAATGCACCGTATACAATTTTCTGGGCAACACCCTTTTTACCGTCTAACATGATGTTGTTAATCAGCTTGGTAACAACCTTGTTATTGTAAAGCGGATCTGCTAATACGTCTCTTTTCTGAGTATGTCCTTTACGTGGCACGTTACTTCCCTCCTTAATATCTGCTCCAGCTCCGGAAATTGGGCCGAAGCTTCTCATTAGATCTTAGGTACTCGCATTAAATGCTTAGTGATGCTTCCTCACTCATAGAATGCGTTCGCGCTCGGTTCTATGATTACCTGCAACCTACAGGGTCAATATCAAAGTCCGGCACAACAATTCAAATGAATTCTACCTAAATTTCGTTTTAATTACTTTTTGTCTTTCGGTCTCTTAGCGCCGTATTTGGAACGGGCCTGTCTTCTGTTAGCAACGCCTGCTGTATCAAGAGTACCTCTGATGATGTGGTATCTTGTACCTGGTAAGTCTTTAACACGGCCGCCACGGATCAGAACAACGCTATGCTCCTGTAAGTTATGTCCCTCACCTGGGATGTAGCTTGTTACTTCGATTCCGTTGGAAAGACGTACTCTGGCGATCTTTCTCAGAGCTGAGTTAGGTTTCTTTGGTGTAGCAGTCTTAACGGCTGTACACACACCTCTCTTCTGTGGTGCAGAAATGTTGGTAGCTCTCTTCTGTAAAGAGTTGTATCCTTTCTGCAGAGCCGGTGCTGTAGATTTCTTCTCAGATGTCTGTCTTCCTTTTCTTACTAACTGGTTGAATGTTGGCATCCTTTTCACCTCCTGTGATATTGTCTGTGGTTGCTTTTTAAGCTCTTATTTTTACGCACAAAAATACACTCGCATTTTTACACGCCTACTTATTATATACAGTTTGTCAATTTGTGTCAAGGCATAAAATGTAAAAAAAAACTGCTTTTTCGGCGTATTTATGGTGTTTTTTCAGATATGCCCGCGTGGATTGCGGGTGAAGCGGCGTAAGCAGCCTCCTCTTTCCGGATAAGCCCATCAAAACAGCTACATGGATTCTTCCCAATATTATGCAGAATCATTCATTTAAACCGGATTTTAAGTATGAAACCAAAAAGCAGTTACCATCTCTGTCCCGCCGCTTCCCTCTGACAGGAACTCCCTGGCAGGAAGTTATGATGATAACTGCCTTTTTCGTTTTTAACCATTATATTTTTATCATCTTCTGCCATTCTTCCGGCGGCTTTTATCTCCCGAAAGTCGGCGTTTTTTTGCCGTTTCTGTGCATCATTTGTTACGGTTTAGCCGAAGGCTGAACTGTAACCTTTTTCCTGGCGGCCAGAAAATAGTTGACGGGGCGTTCAAACAGCGCCTCCCGCTCCATTATCTCAAATCCCCCGTTCTCAATCATCTGTTCCAGACTCTCCGGCGTGTAAAACTCTACAAAGGGCATCTTTCCGGTGCGGCTTCTATACCATTTACGCAAAGCTTCCTTTGTAAAGCTGTGTTTCAGGCAGTCGGCTGCCACAAAAATATAACCGCCCGGCTTTACAAGCTCCTGCAGTCGCTTCATTGCCGCAGCCTGATCCGGCATATATAAAAGCACATTAAAAATCATAACCGCATCGTACGTACCCGGCTTTAGTTCTTCCATAAACATATCGCCCTGGATGAAATCGATATTACCGGCTTCGGCCTTCTTTGCTTTTTCCCTCGCCTGGCGGAGCATCTCCGGCGCGGTATCCACCGCCGTCATCTCCGCTACGCTGCCGGCCAGTTCTATCGTAGTCACACCGGTCCCGCAGCCGATATCAAGAGCCTTGTCGCTGTCCTTCAGGTATTTCCTGGTGTAATCAATTGTTTTCCTGTAGGCTTCCTCATATGTCGTTAAAATCTGAGTATCGAATATCTCCGATCGCTTATTCCAGTATGCCTCGTTTTCTGAATAATTTTCCTGCTCCTGCTTCATTTTGTTTGCCCTCCCCATTTGCTTCCTGTTTTTACCGGATGAATTAAAACGGGTCAATCGTCACGTTTTTTTTCTGAAAGAAGAGAGATTCCCGCACATGCAAGGCCGAGTCCCAGCATAAAGAAGCCCGAATACATGTCTATCGCCTTCATAACCGACAAAACCGCCACAGCAATTCCCATTGCCAGAGAAAGAGCTTTGAAGACGATCGGGATAATCCGGTTAGCAACCGGTCTATCGTTCACCGGCCCGTCATTCGTCTTAATCTGCATCAGCTGATCCACCGATATCCCAAATATTCCCGCCAGTTTTGGCAGTGAATTGACATCCGGATATGACAAATCCCGTTCCCACTTTGAAACGGCCTTATCCGTAACCCCCATTTTTTCGGCCAGCTCCAACTGTGTCATTCCCTTTTCTTTTCTATATTCCGCAATCAGCATTCCAAATGTCCGGTTCCTCATAAAATCATCCTCCATTTATTTTGATGACTGCATCGTAACATTTTCCCGTAAACCATTCAACCGACCGGCAGTTTAGTCCGGTAGACCTGCGGTTTACCTCCCCCTTCGGTTCAAAACAGTTTTCTTCTATTCTAATATCTGCCCGGGAATATGTCAAATCTCCCTGTTCCCGGTCTGCTGTGCCAGCTTCATATATAAAAGCGGATAAGGATTCCCCTGTTCATCCGTCTCCGTTCTTTTATATACCCTGAACCCTTCATGTTCATAAAAGCCTATTGCCTGCGGATTCTGCTCATTTACACAGACTTCATCAATCCCGTATCGTCTGATTCCATACCGGAGCATCCGGCTTCCCAGACCTCTCCCCCTCTGCTCCGGCAGAATAAACAGCATCTCCAGCTTACTGCCGCCGATTCCCATGAATGCCGCCGGAAAGCCATCCGGGGCCGCCGCGACCAGCAGATGCGGGATCTCTTTTAATGCCTCCGGTACGTATACCGCAATTTGTTCCACCTCTTCGTCGGACAGGAATAAATGGGTTGCCTTCACCGACTTTCTCCATACCTGAGTCAGACGGTTTATCAGTGCCTCATCCCGAACATCGGCAGCAAAGATTTCTGTCTTCCCGCTGTCACTCTGTTCCTCCAAAACCTTTTTTGGCCGCTCCTGCCCGATATCCTCCGGCCTTATCTTTTCCATAACCTCATAGACCAGTATCACGCCGTTTTCAACCTCCCATTTATCATGATGAGATGTTTTATATCCCAGCGTTTCATATAAATGACAAGCCGGAAGCGATGCGTCCAGATAAATTCTGCCGTAATCCGAAAAAATTTCTTCCTCCAGCTTCTTTATTATATATGTGCCATACCCCTTTCCCTGAAAAGACGGAGAAACGTAGACTCTTGTGATATGGTCACTTTCCCTGCTCCCGGTTCCTGCTAGACATCCCTCCACTAAAAGCATTCTTATATTTCCGTTACTGATGTCTTTTCGGACTGCATCTTCACAGTGCAGTCCGGCAAAAAAATCCACCACCTCTTTCGGATAGTATTTCGGATATACCGAAGCAATCGTCTCCTGCACCAGTTTCGTTATCTGCGGTGCAAACTCTTCCGAAGCATTTTTATATTCCAGCATGTTATTTCATCCCTTTTCTTCCTGTTTCTTTATTGATTAGGCTCTGAAGTCCACTCCGTCAGCAGTATATCGCCGCTGAAAGCGCGGCAATCCTGCCTTATCCGACCAGATAAATTCTGCCGGAATTTCATCAATATTGCCTTTTATTTTCATCTAATCTCCTTGTTTCCATCTGTTCCTGTTTCCTGATTTACCGTTGTTACGTTTCCTGTTTTCTCATTGGCCGCTTCTGCATGCTCCGGTATCTATAAATAATCCCCCTGCAATTTCAACTGCATTTGATCACTTAACGGCACAAATCCCAGCTTTTCATACAGGGGACGCCCCATCTGCGTGGCGTCGAGCAGGAGCTTTCCAACACCCAGCCGGCCCGCTTCCTTAATCAGCATCCGTACCAGTTTTTCTGCATGCCCGCACCTTCGGTACCCCTGCACCGTATAAACATTCAGCAGCTCGGCGCAGACTCCGGTCGGACAGCTCGGGAGCGGAGCCGTATGGAAAATGCAGGCCATACAGGAGGAAATGATTTTATCCCCTTCAACTGCAATAAAAATAACCATATCATCCTTTTCCATATGTTCTTCCACATAATCCCGCGTCCTCTTCCTGAATAATTCCAGCTCATCGATTTGTCTGATGGAAGCAGCAAATTCCACCCGGTTTTCAACAAAACGCTCTATATCGCCTCGGTTTGCACGCCTGTATTCCATAAAACACCTCCTGATTCAGCAGCTTCTATTTCAACCGCCCTCTCTCCCTCGGGCCAAATCATTTATAATTCCATATCCGCCCAGTCAACCAAATCTTCTCCACCGGTTCCCTTATAAAAATCCTGAAATAAAACAATCGCCGTATCGAGAGTCAGAACCTGCGCCGGCCGGACTTTGACGCTTCGCCCGCCGATATATACCGTTCCCTCCGTCTGCGCTGCTCCCTGTGATACCTCTTCACCGGTCCTGTACCCCGCCTTTTGGTGTATATAAGAAACCGGCCCCGTATATCTTCGGACCTCCACCGTAAAGGCATTCCTGCAGCCTCCGATTTGAATATAATTACCTATCCTGTCTTCCAGAAAAAGATAGCTTCTGTTGCTGGCTGTCATTTTTTCCAGCTTTTCTCTCACCTGCGCAAAATCTGATACCTCCATGCGCCGGAACCACTCCCCCTCCAGATAATGCTCCCGTACCTCATTGAAAAAGCAGGGCCTGCTCTCTGCACCGAGGTCGAAAAATCCGGCATTGGTAAACCAGGCCGTTCTTCTGACTATATCGCGCGCCTGTTCTGCCACGGAATAACTGAAAGACAGATAGATTATATCTCTTCCGACACAGTAATCACAAAGCCTCTCTTCCAGCCCACGCTCCTTTTCCAGGCGTTCGCTGTCAGGGGCGGACGCTCCGTTCATGGGGGGAAATATATCCTTCAATATATAAAAGAATTCCTGCAGCGCGGGAGATGATACAGACGGATTATCATAGCCATGCTCCTCCACCTGCTCTGTCTGCTCCCGGTACCAGCTCAGGAAGTCCTTCTCCCCCTCCGGAGCCTTACTTTTTTCAAAAACCATTAAATCATAACTCATCCGCATCCCTCCCTGCCTTACTCATCCTGTAAAACCTCAATCAGATTATCACTGACACAGCCTGCTGCCAAAGCAGTCTGGCGGACAAATACGCCCGCCCGGGTAACCTCCGTTTGTCATATCAGCTAATTATCATTTTATAGAATTTTGTTCAAATAAGCTACAGCTATCTCAATTATTTACTTTACAATTTTGTTAACATTCATATCATACCATGAAAAATTTATGGTATAATGACCGCATGACGGTTATTATACCCGCGCATAAACGGTTTCTGCGTTCACCGCAGATCCGGCACAGCTTATGAAAGGTTAAGGCAGCGGCTCTGGTATAGCCCCTGCCGCGGTGAGACAACCATGAGATGCAAAACAGAACGTATTCAACAGGATTTGGAATCACTATCCAGATTTAATTTAACTCCCAGCAGCGGCTGCACCAGGCTTTCCTACACAAAAGAATTTTCCGGCGCCCGTGATTATCTCAAGCAGAGGATGGCGGAGGCGGGGCTAAAGGTGCATGAAGATCCGGCCGGAAATATCATCGGCAGGTATCCCGGGAAGGTGGAAAGACCGGCTGTCATGACCGGCAGCCATTTTGACACCGTTTTCCACGGCGGAAATTTTGACGGGCAAGCCGGAGTTTGCGCTGCTCTTGAAGCTGCCCGGGTAATGAGTGAGAATCATATCACCCCCTATTATCCCATTGATTTCATCGCCATGCCAGAGGAGGAGGGCACCCGGTTCGGAGGCGGACTGTTCGGAAGCCGGGCCATCTGCTGCGGCGTCACCCCGGATGAGTTAAAAGAAATAAAAGACGCCGATAAAATCACATTATATCAGGCGCTGAAGGATTACGGCTTAAATCCCGATGAGATAGAAAGCGCCCGGAAAAAGCCGGAGGATATCGCCGCTTTTATTGAACTGCATATTGAACAGGGCCCCGTCCTTGAACAGAATCAGAAAGATATCGGTATCGTCGATGCAATTGTCAGCCTGGAATGCTATGACGTCCTGGTCAGAGGACGGGCCGATCACGCCGGTACGACACCGATAGATATGCGTGCAGACGCCCTGCTGGCCGCGGCAAAAGCGATTGCGGCAGCAACCGGCAGGGCGGCCGCCTGCGGCGACGGGACGGTGATTACCTTTGGCTGTATGGATTCCTCACCGAAATCCGCCAATGTAGTTCCGTCGCAGGTTACCTTCACCGCCGATTGCAGAAGCTCCGACATCCGGTCAATCCGAACGGTTATGGAGGCCTTCCGGGAAACGCTCCGGGAAAGTACGGAACACTGCCCCGATTTATCATTTGAAATCAGCAGGACATTACAGGCAGACCCTGCCGCCATGGATATGCGTCTGAAAAAGATAATTGAAGATGCGGCCGATGAGCTTTCACTGTCCTCGATGCATCTGTTGTCCGGCGCCGGTCACGATACGATGAACTTTAAAAACATGTGTCCGCTGGCCATGATATTTGTTCCAAGCAAAGGCGGAAGAAGCCACTGCCCGGAAGAATGGACTGATTACCGGCAGATCAGTGACGGAGCGGACGTTTTACTCCGCACAATCATAAAAGCTGCCGCCCATGAAATTTGAAAGGAGATTTAAAAATCATGAAACTTGTCATTATCGAACCGCTGGGAGTAGAACAGGAAAAACTGCTGTCAATGGCGCAGGAGGCGCTTCCTGAGGATCTGGAAACCGTATACTACGACACCCGTGTAACCGGAACAAAGGAGCTGATTGAGCGCGGAAAAGATGCCGACATCATTGTTGTCTCCAACCTTCCCATGAACAGCGAAGTAATCGAGGGCTGCAAAAACCTGAAGCTTCTCTCCGTTGCCTTCACCGGCGTGGATCACATCGCCATGGATACATGCCGGAAAAACGGCGTAACCGTCTGCAACTGCGCAGGATATTCCACTGTCGCCGTGGCTGACCTCGTATTTGGCATGGTTATCTCCCTGTACAGAAATATCATCCCCTGCAATGCAGCCGTCAGGAACGAAGGGACAAAAGACGGCCTGGTTGGTTTTGAACTGGAGGGCAAAAAATTCGGCATTGTGGGCACCGGGGCCATCGGACTGCGCACGGCAAAGATTGCCCGGGCTTTCGGGTGTGAAGTATACGCTTACAGCAGAACGGTTAAGGAGATAGAAGGAGTTACCTATGTTCCTCTGGATGAGCTTCTCTCCGTCTGCGATATCGTCTCCCTCCATACGCCTCTGACCCCGGAGACAAAGGGACTGATTGGAAAAAAAGAGCTTTCAATGATGAAGAAAAGCGCCATCCTCATCAATACGGCCCGCGGCCCTGTGGTGGACAGCGATGCGCTTGCAAATGCCCTGAACAGCGGCGCCATCGCCGGGGCCGCCATTGATGTATTCGAAACCGAACCGCCGATTAAAAAGGAGCATCCGCTGCTGAACGCCAAAAATGTAATCGCAACTCCCCATATCGCTTTTGCCACAAAAGAAGCGCTTGTAAAACGTGCTGTGATTGTATTTGATAATGTGGCAAAATGGGCTGCGGGTGATGTTCAGAATGTTATGAAATAGATAATGGAGATTTAACTGAGGTTGGAGGACGCGTCCGGAACGGACCATGTCCGGTGTGGTGAGGGGGATGGCTGAGTCTTCCGTCCCCG
>OAWV01000592.1_pt1 | contig 26685 bp, 24 predicted proteins | sample 1495551 | NCBI WGS metagenome assembly OAWV01 (sample SAMEA2580245, study PRJEB22360) | human gut metagenome | biome: human gut; feature: human-associated habitat; material: faeces | place: Denmark | collected 2008/2010 | reverse complement strand
ATATCAATCTTTTTCTCATCAGATTAGATTATCCGAGTTTTCGGACAGTCTCCCCCATTGGAAGAAAAATAGGCATTAAAACAATAAACCAAAAGCAGTAAAGTTTTATATTCCTTATGCAAAATTTTTTCAGGTATTTTAAATTTCCTCGTTTTTCAGTATTAGAAAAAAACAAGTAACTACTAATCATAAAAAACAGTGGTACAGCAATTCTAAACAATGGATAGATTCCATATCTCCCCAATGTATGTATTCCTACAACCATAATTGCCATTATAAATTTCGCCACATCCAAAATATCTATCTCTTTTCTCTGTTCCATAAGTCTTTATCCTATTTTTTTAATTTTCCAATAATTCTCCACAAAATATTTAAAATATTCCCAATCCTTATCCTATCAGGATTTTTTAAATCAATAACTTCATAACAATCATCAGAATTATATGTATGTATTCCACAGAAACGTTTTTTTGAATCCACAATAATATCTTCCACACTTATTGTACGGAACATTTCTTCCTCATACTCATCTTCACTCAATTTCAAAATATTATTAAAATGTAATTTGGTTCCATATCCATCCTGACAATCTTGTGCTACACGAATCAATTGATTTATTTCAAAAAATGTTTTACCGGCCAGTCTAGCATTAGCTAAGCTTTTTATTACTGGACTTTGCTTATGAGGTACCCATTCTTTTCCTTTTCGGATGAATATTGAAAGTTTTTCAGATGAATATCCTGATTTAAGGTCTTGTGTTAATAAATAATTTTCTCCTTCATGACTCAATAATACAGAATCTACGAAACGTTTCCCTTGCATCCAGCTTTCTGTCTTTTCCCACTTATCCGGGAAATGAATTGCCTTCAATACAAACAATTCTTTTCCCTCAGAGTATTCTGGCATCATATAATATTCATTTTGGTATTCAAAAATATATGGAAAAGATAAATGATGCTCTGCTTCATATGCTATTTTCATTTTTCCTATTTTATTGCCACTTATTTCTCTATACCCAATGAGCCCCTTACTTTTCAGGCGATCAAACATTTCAAAAAATAAATAATCTTTTTCTCCAACAGATATAATAAATGGATCTGCTACCCAATATCTTATAGTATTCGGTAAAACAGTAAACTTTTTAGACTCTCCACCTTTTTCCCATAAAGATTTATCTCCCCTTCTTCTTATTGCAATATTCCACTCTTCTTTTATCAACAGATCTTTGATATGTGATTTCAAGTTTTTACCTTTTATTATTACTCTATCCGGAATTTTTACATATTGTCTTATAAATGGTCTTTGATCTCCTGGACAATACATTCCATACGCAGATGCAGTATGAAATTCTTTCAACCATTCTTTTCGACTTATCGTTCCCTCTTTTACATGCCGATAATCTTCACGTTCATTAATATAATAAATTTCTTGAAAATTATTACATTTCTCAATTTTCTCATTTTTCATTCCATACACCCAATTAGCAGGCAGATTATATCCCGCTACTGTTGGAGTATATCCATACTGTCCATTTCTATAATTGATTTCTATAAACCAATATTTCCCATATGCTTTTATCATTTCTATATCAAAAATACCCACATACCCCGTAGCTGAAACAAATTGCTTAATTTTTTCTTCATCAATTTCACTCATATCAGAAGAAAATCTTGCATATGACGTACTGCCTTTTCCCGTAGGATATGAACGAATTTTATGAATAATGCCGGGAATCACAACTTGTCCATTCTTTAAAGACATTCCCATAAGACCTATTTCTTCCTGCTTCGAATCATCTAGTAATTGCTGAAGTAATACTTCTTTATATCCTTGTTTTTTTAATGTTTGAACTGCATTTGTATATTCATCATCATTATGACAAATTGATATATCTCCTTTGCTTCCCGCATATCCAGCATATGGTTTTAGAATAATTGGATATTGATTCTTTCTTTCACATTCTGACAAGGAAAGTTTTATGAAAGCTGGAACATTCAACCCGAATCTTTTAGCAATTTCATTCATAACTGACTTATCTGCCAGTATTCGCATCTTCCCCTTTGCATGAGGCACAATGAAATATTTCTGTAAAACTTCATAATTTTCATCAATCCAAAATGCTGTATCGTCATCTGTTGGAAACATACCAACTTTTTCTTTACTTTTCTGTCCATATTTTTGTAAAAGAGTAAGCCATTTCTTCCTATCATCTGGAAGTTTCAAATATCCTTTTGTATACTTACTCTCAATTTTACTGTATGTAGACATAAACGTTACATCGAATTGCCTTTCCCCCAAGCTTCTAATGAGTCCTACAGCATTAACGCTTTTTGATCCTATTACAATTACTTTACACATATCTTTCTCCCCTACAAAACTTACTATTTTCTTAAATATTTAAAATAAAATTTATTAATAAGCGTAGGGGAACTAGCAGCTTTATAAAGAATCCTAAACTTAATTTTTGATATAAGCCATTCAATTCTTTGCTGTTTTTTACTTATTTGTTTCCCTTTAAGTTGCTTAATCATTTGTATTAAATAAAATGTTTTTGGCAAATTAGCGATCACTCTGTACTCTTTGAACCCTACTTTTTTATAAAGCCTCACAGCAGGATTATATATATTTGCAACATTTAATACCATAATCTCACATTCGGACATATTACAAATTTGCTCGGCTTTCTCCATCAACATAACGGCTATTCCTTTCTTTCTATAATTCACATCCGTCCAAACATGGTAAATTCTCGCTCCTTTCAAATCAAAATATGGAATAAATTCTATACATAAACCACCTATCAATTCTTCTGTGCTTGCATATGCACCTAAAATTATTCCATCCTTTATATCAGATTTCAATATCGGTTGATATGGTATCTTTTCTGTACTTCTTTCTTTAAAAGATTGATTCATTTTTCTAATAAACAATTCTAAAGATTCATTTTTTTTCAACTGTTTTATATAATACATTTCCGATCTCCACATGTTTTTCATTTACTTAAGAAAGTGCTTTATTCAAAAAATGCTCTGATTTTTCAATTTGTTGTTTTAGTTTTCCATAGTTTGGAAAGATATTTGATAATTCTTTTATTTTTTCTTTATAATTATCGCTTTCCGTTACAAATTGTTTTTCTAATCCAACTAACTCTAGAATATTATTTACTCTCGCCCTATTCGATTCCATTCCTATTGTAAGAAACGGAACATTAAATATTATCGAAAACGCAGTCAAATGAAATGATGTTCCTATAGCAAACTTTGCCCCTTTTAAAATTGCTAAAAAATCCATTGGTCCAGCAGATATATACTGTGATTCAGTTCCATTAATATATATCAAATTATCACTTAAATTATATATTGGACATTTATAATATCTTGCTGCCTCTCTAACAACACGTTTCCCAAATTTTGATCGTCTAACAAAATAACAAACGCCATACGTACCTTTAATAGGCGATTCACCAGAAAAAGTATTCCATTCGCCTATATCTGTTAAAAAAACAGGATCCACAACATTAACTACCTCTTTTTTAGAAAGTCCATGAATCTCAGCAACACTATCTTTTTCTCGCACAGATATATAATCCATTCTCTGCAACAATTCAGCTACACTTTTCTTTTCATCATCTTTAAAATGGTAATCTCCCATACTCGCTGCATATGCAATTTTCTTTTTATCATCAGAAACAAATTTTAAAAAATATGGTGTTCTAAGTCCACCCAAACATTCTAAATTCCATATTTGATCACTGCCACATATACAACAATCGTATTCTTCTGTCATTTGCTCTAATTCTTTTTCAGAAGCATATAATGCGGTATATTTTAACCATTTTTGTTTATATGCTTCAAAATTCTGTTTGGTATTTAATAAGTCCTTTCTCCGGTATATGGCATATAGTTTTAAAAGAATTTTTTTTATATAACTTTTTAAAGCGATTCTATTTTCACTTTCATCTGTAAATTCACGATATTTAATCCATACAACATCATGCCCCTGCTTTTTAAGGTAATGCCCCAACGAAAAACTTTGTAGCATCGAGCCATAATTTGTATTAAAATCACTAAATGTTATAATTGCTATTTTCATATCTCCCTCTCAAATTAATTATACTTGCCTACTTTTTAATCCTTTTTGCTACTAAATTTGTAATACTATTTCTTAAATATTTAAATTCATCTTTTTGAAAAAACAATAAAATAAATATCACATTATAAACAATTGCAACCAATATTCCATCGATTATTACCTCCATAATTCCAGAAACAGGCAATAACATACTTATTTTTCTAAATATAATCCCTATGATCATCACATAAATAAAACGTTTCCAAAAAGTCACATAAAAACTTATTGGTTTTTTATTAAATGCATATTTAAAGACTAAATATGAGTCAAACCACCAGCTTACTGCAATATTAGATACGATAGTTCCTAATAAAACTGCTACTATACCATATTCCGCTGGAAAAATCTTAACAAATACTATTGAAGAAATAATATTTAATAAAACTGAAAAAACAGGTCTATATCTTCCTTTATAAAACAATCCATATGCGGCTCTATGCGTTCCTATTGTTTCCTGCAATCCAACGATTAAAAAATTTACAACTATAATATATTCTGTTAAAGAATTCATTATAAATTTCTCACCAATCCATATTCTTATAAATGGATCAAATAACACAAGAAAACATACACTGCAAAACCCATACATCCAAAAATTTAAAAAACTAAGTATTTTAAATATACTATATTTTTTTTCTATATTCCCTGCTGCCTCAACATTAAGATTTCCTAAACTTGCCGTGAATGCAGAAAACAAAATTTCTAACATCGTATTAACCGCTGATGTCAAAATTAAATAATTTGAATAAATCCCCGTTAATATAATACTAATAAATGATGATACAATAATATTATCCGTGGAATTAATTACTGTACCGCTAATTTTATATAATGCAACTGAGAAGATATTCTTTTTAGTATTTTCAACTTCTTCTTTTGAAAGTTTTCCCTTAGGCTTTTCAAGTATAAATGGATACCACTTTCCAATCAAAATGCCTTTTACAACAGTTGCTATACATCCTAATATCAGAGGAATTATTAAGTATATATAAATATTTTTAAATATTATTAATGTGATTATTTGTAATATCATTTCTACGAATTTAAAAATATAATTAATAATTCGCAATTTGTATTCCTGTTGATTAGCCTGCAAAATAGAATTTCTGTAAGCAAAGAAGAAATAAGAAAATGCTGTATTAAAGAGATATAACAAGAACACTAAACGATAATTAATCAATCTAACTGATTCTGTATCTTTTATGAAATAATTTAAAAATGGCGTTAATATCAGTCCAATAGTTAATATACACAGCCCTATACAATAATAAGCTTTCTTATAAAATTGTAAATACTGTTTAGTTTTCTCCTCATCATTCACTGCAACTGTTCTATATAACTCTATAACTATGGCAGTTCCTATTCCTAGCTCCGTCAAGTTTAATACTGACAAAATATTAGTATACAATCCATTCAATCCAAGATATACTTCACCTAGAGTATGTATAAATACTGTTCGAATTGCAAAACTTAATACAAACGAAAGCATCTGACCTATAACTCCAGTCAAAACATTTAATAAACTTTTCTCGGTTCTACTAGAATTATTCATCTATTTATCTATTCCTCTTTCTATTTTTTCTATAATATTTATCCATTTATTTATAAATGTACTCTTAGCGAATTTTGCACAGTTATCTTTTGCTCGTTTTGAGAATAACACTCTTTTCTCTTCATTTTCTATCAATTCGCAAATTTTTTCTGCCATTGCATCCGAATCATATGCTTCTACTAAATAACCACTTACACCGTTATCTATAATTTCTCTCGGTCCAAAATCTATATCGTATGCTAATGTTGGTAAATTACATGATTTAGCTTCTGTAAGAACCAGACCAAATCCCTCAGTTCTAGATGTCATCACATACATTGCAGCTTTTTTATATTCTTCTAAAATACTGCTCGTTCTACCACAAAAGATCACATTCTTTTCTAAATTATTTTCGTGAACCATTTTCTTTATATTTTCCAGTTCTTTTCCATCTCCATAAAACTTCCAACACCAGTCCGGATGTCTTCCAAAAACCTTCTTAGCTACTTCTACAGCCAGATCATATCCCTTCGTATAAAAAAAATGTCCTGCTGTGACTATAGTCCTTGATTTAATATCATAGCCTGTATATGTATTATCTATTTCGCACGGGTTATAAATATACGTAATAGGACATTTTACCGGCATTTCTTTTAAAAATGCATCCATGTCTCCTTTTGTTAGATTAATATAATACGCACTTCTTCTAAGACAAATTTTTCTAATTATATCCGTATGTTTACTCCCTATATCATTATGGATATTAAACATTTCCCAAGATATTATTTTCGTCTTTCTTTGTAAAAAAGTTGCCGGTAATGAATAAATTCCTAACATTATATCTACATTTATTAAGATATCAATATTTTCTTTCTTAAAAAAATGTCGCAATTCTATTATTTTATTTTTTATTCCAATAGATTTTAAGACTACAAAATGAACATTTTCATTTAAAGGATAAAAGCATTTTCCAGATTCATTATTCAAATTAAGCACATATATTTTATATTGTGTTTGATCACTCAATCCATTCGCTAAAATCTGTGTAATTCTTTCAGTTCCTCCACCCCTAGACATATCACCATTAAAAATACAAATATTCATTTTATTATTCTCCATACTGTTTCAACATGTTCTTCACCCAGCAAGCAATCGAATACTCTTCATCTATAATTTTCCTTGATTTCTCAATCATATCTTTAGAATATGTATTTTTACTGATAACACATTTCATTTTTTCTGCAATATCAGTAACATTTTCACTTTCAACCATTTCTACTGTAGGAAATTTCTCAGCAAATTTGTTCTCACTTATGTTGCTACAGATTACAGGCAGTCCTGCATATACAGCTTCTAATAAGGCATATGAAAGTCCTTCCGCTCTGCTTATATGTAAAAAGCATTTGCTATTTGCATATAACTCATTTATGTCAGAAACTGGTTTTACCACTTCCACCCCTGGTACATTACCATACTTTTCTTCAATAATATTCTCTGTATTTTCTGATCCTACAATAGCAACTTTAAAATTTTCATTACTATTTTTTTTGATTGCTTCAATGCATAAATCAACACCTTTACGTTCATACTCCCAACCAAAAATCAGAAAATCGTATTTTCTTTGATTTATCAGCGTAGAAACTAATTTTATTCTATCTGTGTCCAATCCATTCGGAACATATCTGGCATTTTTTTTAGGGAATCCTTTTCTCAATACATATTCCATATGCTTTTTCGAAACAGAAAGTAAAATAGCATTTTTATGACAAAATCCATACTGTACTTTATGTTCCAATCGGTTTTTCAGCCCCGTATATCCTTCTAATGCATCATGCAAGTGCCAAAAAACTTTTACATTTTTCGGTGCAGTTAATGACACTGGTGCATCGTACAATTCAAAATGTGAATGTACTATTCTCAGATCTTTATATTTATGATAGATCTCTTTTAACATTGTATATGTTTTTATCTTAATTCTTGCTTTCGCTAATGGTAAATAGTACACATCCGTATGCTTTTCTAATTCTTTACACCAGGAAATATTTCTTGCTGATTCCGGAAATGCATAAACCATTTTATCGCCTTTTTCCTCATATACTTTTCCTAGTGCTTTCAATGACTTTATAAAATTTCCTTCATATGGAGCAGCATACGCACACACCTGCAATATTGTCATTCTGCTGCCACCTCCTCTAACATTTCTTCAACCGCTTTAACTGTTTCACTTGTACTAAATTTGTTTCCTCGCATTTTAGCCTGCTTCTTATAATAATCAAAGACTTTTTTATCAGAAATCATTTTTTTAATTCCCTCATACAGTGCTTCTTCATTATTTTCAGTCACAATTCCATATTCATTATTATATCCCAGAAGTTCTGTTGCTCCAGAACAGTTCGTACTCACCACTGGAGTTCCTACAATCAAAGCTTCTGTAACCGCTGTACTAAAGCCTTCTTTTCGAGAAGAACAAACATATAAATCTGCATTTTTGACATATTTGTATGGATTACTCTTAAATCCAACAAATGTCCATGAATCTACTATATTATTTTCTTCCATCAATTTTTGTAAATGATTCTGTTCCTCTCCTTTTCCCACAATATAAACATGCGTCTTAAATCCGTCAGCTCGTAATTTTTTCTGTACTTTCACTAGGCGATCATATCCTTTAGACTTCATTAACTTTGCAACTGAAATAATATTTATCTCTTCTGAATTAAATTTAAGATCTTCTATTAATTCTTCAGAATTTTTTCTTATCACCTCAGTTTCCACAGTATTATAAAAAACATCAACGGGAGCATTAACCTTAAACATATTATTAAAGCTCTCTTTTACCGTTTCAGATACACATGCTATACGATCAAAACTTCTATAACATCTCTCAGCTTCTGCCATGTTTCGAAATACATGTGTTGCGTACGCTTCATTTTCAAGTTCAATATGCATCCAATTAACTAATTTTGTCTTTGAATTCATGCAACCGCTAACAACTCTGGCACTTGGTCCTTCTAAATATGAAACAATAACATCATATTCCTCTTTAATATACATCTTATATAATTGTTTCGGTGTAAAAAATTTGTATACCAATGTGTTTCCTTTAAAATACCAAGGGAATCCACCAATATAACGAACTTGTTTATTTAACTTATCACGATAAATTCCTACATCAAACATTGTTTGAACCGTAATATCAAATTTACTATAATCCATATGATTCACTAAATTCACCAACACACGCTCAGCTCCACCATGTGCTAAATTAGGAATAAAAAATAATATCTTTAACAAAACATCACCCCATATTAATTCCATGAGAAATAAAAATCATTGATTGCACCATACCCAATGTTTACATATATATTATAGGCAAAAAATGAAAAGTAACAAAGAATTGCTAATACTTTTACTAAACGTCTTTGATCCCGAACAAACATATCGTATGCCAGTTTAGGCATCAAGACAACCGGTGCAAATGCGGTATAAAATCCCATTCTGTTCCAGTATTGCATATAAACGCCCATCACAATAAACATTGTATTAATAAAAAGAATATTGATTAAAATTCCTTCCTTATATCCAATCATCACATCAGCCTTTTTGCATCTTCTCAAATACAAAAGGGCTAAAATAGCTGGAAAGATTCCCGTCACAAATGCTCTAAAAATAGTCATACCTCCAGACATATCTAGATAGTATAAATATTTACTTTCACTAAACATATCTCCAATATATTGATTCATTACTCCCGGCATTAAACAAAACAAAATGCCAAATATCAATGCCAATTTAACTCTTTTATTAAATGGTCTTCCTATTACAACCGCAGCAATAAATACGCATACAATTGCGGAGGTATGTAATTGCATTGCCAATAATACAATAAGAACAAACGTAATATATTTCCAGACCTTTATATCCATTAACAACGGATAAGCCATAATCACTATAGAGGCTGCCACCATCTGTCTTAACCCATTATTTGTATCCATGTATAAAATACAATAAAAAATAATTAACGAAAATATAGGATCACATGAAAATTTCTGTACAACAGACACATATGCTCCTATTATAATTATCGCAGATACAAACAGTAGTAGTTTTGGACTAGCTGAAAAGAAATTTAAAAAATAACAAAAATAAAGCCAGCCAGCTTCGACACCATATGGCGCACTATTTACATATACCAAATTTCCTCTTGACGCTAAATACATTTCTTTATACGCATATGTATCAATCCAACCATACCGCATTGTAGACACACATATAAGTACTATTGCAAATAATATTACTATATTTTTATCTACTTTAAATTTCCACTCTCCACTAAATCCATCAACTGGACACTCGACAACCTGTTGCCGATTAGTACCCATAAAAAATATTAATACGCATAATATGGTACATATTGATATTAACGTCATAACACTACCTCTATATCTATATCTATCTAATAATTTTATACAACCATTGTGGGATAAAACCTATTATTATAGGCTTCAATATATATACCCGATATATATACGGAATTTTCAACATTTTGTAACCGTTTTTTCGGACCCACGCCTCTTTTACTCTTCTTTTAAAAGTTCTTCTTTTCGCTGCATCTCTCCCATCAAACATATGATAAAGCGGTTCCTGCAATATATAACCTTTATAGCCTTTTGCATATAAGCGAAACCAAAGGTCATAGTCTTCCACGCCTAAAGTTTGTGGTATATCTCTATAACCATTCACCGCATCATAGGCACTTTTTCTTATCATCACTGGTGCATGGCAGAAAGGAGAGCCTTTTATAAAATCTTTATTAGTTGGTGAATATGATTCCATAGGTTCCGGCACTTGATATGTTCCATGTTCATCAAACCTTGTCATTCTTGTACTTACGAAACCATATTCCTTATTATTATCCAAAAACTCAACCTGTTTTTCAAATCTATTAGGATCACATAAGTCATCCCCATCCATTCTGGCGCAATATATTCCTTTTGCAACTTTTAAACAATGATTTAAAGAATACGAAAGTCCTCTATTTCTATCATTCTTTATCAAAACTATTCTCGGCTCTTCTTTAGCAATTTCTTGTACCAGTTTATATGTATCATCTGATGAGCCATCATCACAAATTATAAATTCCCAATCCGAGAATGTCTGATCAATAATTGAATCTATACTCTTTCTTACTGTCTTCTCACAATTATATACGCTCATTAATACGCTTATTTTCGGCATACTATTTTTCTCCACTAATCAATGCATCTCTATGCATTTTTAAATATCCAAACAGCTTCTTCTGCTCATAATTATCTTCTACATATTTAGATGCCTTATTTCCTAAATCAATTCTTAATTCAACATCTTCTATCAATTTGCTCATAGCATTTTCAAGAGATTTACTATCCTTTACCTTACAAGTCAAACCTGTTTCATTTTCTTTAATTGCATCTACTTGTCCAGGTACGTTAGATACTATTGCTGGTAATCCCATTGCTTCTGCTTCAACAACAACTAATCCAAATCCCTCTCTGTAACTCGGTGCTACAAAAACATTTGAAGCAGCATAATACTCCTCTACATTTGGCACATTTCCTGTAAAAATAATATTTGTTGATTTTTTTGCTTTTTCCAACAATTCCTGTCTTAGTGACTCATGATTATCCATTCCGCCCATCATCAATAATTTAACATGTGGATATTTCTTTTCAATATTCAAAAAAGCCTCTAATAACTCATTGACACCTTTGTCTGCTGTCAGTCTTCCTGCAAAAGCAAATATAACATCTTCATCAGCCAATTTAAATTCTGTTCTTATCCTTTTCTTCCAATGCGCCTTTTGAGAAATATCAAATTTATTTAAGTCAACACCACTGGCGCTTCCATTCCAAATAACACAACTTCTTTCATTAGTATATAAATTTTCCTCTAACGAAAAATTTCTAATATTATGACTCTCAACTTCAATAAAAGTTGAATTATCGCATGTCTTTTTCTCTAAGTATTTGAAAATCTTTCTTTTCCATCCTTCAAATCCCATGTATCTGATTCCCCATTGGCAGTATAATCTGACAGGGACTCGTTTTTTCTTTGCCGCAATAGACGTGTAAAATGCCGCATTAGGTGTGGAATATTGAACAATATCAAACCTTCCTTTTTCTAATATTTCTCCAATCTTTTTTATAGCACTAAACGCAGATAGACTTACACCTCTTTTCATATCAACCGGATAGTAATGTACAAACACTGGAATATCCTTTAATGCTTCCTCTTCATTATTACATATTAATGAAATATCATATTCTCCTGTTTCATATAAATACTGCGATAATTGCTTCAAAAAACATTTATATGTCATATACACTGTTGTAACAAAACAAATTTTCTTCATAATATCATTCCTTTATTTTTGCTGGCACTCCTTGATAATTACCACTTTTAATTATATTTTCAACCACTACAGCTCCTGCACGTATAACACAGTTTTCACAAATTTTCAAATTATTACTTACAACTGCCCCTATGCCAATCCATGTGAATTTGCCCACATGCACTGTTCCCGCTAATTTTGCACCTACTGAAACATGCACGTAGTCTTCTATTATATTATCATGCTCCACTATTGCTCCTGTGTTTATTATACAAAACTCTCCTATTCGGCTTCCTGAGTTTATAACCGCATTCGCCATAATCACAGTTCCTTTACCAATGGTCACATCTATATCAGATATCACAGCCGTTGGGTGGATTGCTGTATATATATTGACGCCTTGTATTTTTTGCAAAATAGCATTCCTAACCCCCGCATCACCTATAGCTATAACAAATTCAGCAATATCCCTGTACTCCTTATAGCAATCTATCGTCCCTAAAATTGGGAATCCCAAAAATGTATCATTTAATTCTGTATTGTCATCCAAAAAGCCATATACTTTATCACCAGCTTTTTGGATAATGTCAGCTACAACTTTTCCATGACCACTGGCACCAACAATTATTACCGATTTCATTTTTATTCTACCTACTTTTCTTTGCTACCTTTAAACGGTTCCATTGTAACCGATTCTTTAGAACTAATTCCCTCTCTTTTTACTACAGTTTTTATTGTTTGGAATATAATTTTCCAATCCCCCAAAAAACTTATATGGTCTACATAGTATACATCCTTATCAAATTTATCTTCCCAAGTAATTGAATTGCGTCCATGAACTTGTGCATATCCTGTAAATCCAGGTCTTACTTCGTGTCTACGAGCTTGATGAGCATTATATAGTGGCAAATATTCTTTCAGCAATGGTCGTGGTCCTACCACAGCCATATCTCCTTTTATAATGTTTATTAATTCTGGAAGTTCATCCAAGCTAGTTGATCTCAATATTTTTCCAAATTTAGTTAGTCTTTCTTCATCTGGCAGGAAATTACCTTTTCCATCCTTTTTATCTGTCATAGTTCGAAATTTGTACAATGTAAATATTTTTCCGCTGAATCCAGGTCTTTCCTGTTTAAAAATTACTGGTGTACCCAATTTTATTCTCACCAAAATTGCAGTGATAAAAATTACCGGTGATAAAACTATTAACGCGATTAAAGCACAAATACAGTCTTGTGGACGTTTTATATACTTTTCATATAATCCCCGCTTATGCATAATTCTACTCTCTTCATTAAAATATCTTTTCATTTCACTACTCAAAGCAAGCTTTTATTACTTCAATAATTTTTTCTTGCTGATCCACAGTCATTTTATTATCACTCGGTAAGCACAATCCTCTTGCAAAAATATCCATTCCCACATCAGATACTCCACCTGCAATATAAGCATTTGATCTGGCACGTCCGTTTCCATCTCTGACAACAAATGGATTCAACCGATAAATTGGTTGCATATGCATTGGTTTCCAAATCGGACGCCCTTCTGCATTAATAGATGCGATAGCTTCCAGAATCTCTGTCGGACAAGACTTTCCTGTTTCTTTTACATAGCACACATCTTGCTCACCACGAACCTGTTTACACATTGCCTCCTTATCAATAATCAGACAAGACAACCAATAGTTTGGTTCAGAATTTTCCAGATCCATTGGATTCATAGATACTGGAAGTTCTTTCAATCCCTCTTTATATCTTTCATAAATTGCTTTTTTCTGAGCAATATGTTCTTTCAAATAAGGAAACTGTCCACGTACAACTCCTGCTATTACATTACTCATTCGATAATTATAGCCCAATTCCTCATGCTGATACCATGAAGCATTTTCTCTTGCCTGCGTAGACCATTTACGAACTTTATTTGCAGCTTCTTCATCATCTGTTAAAAAACAGCCACCCGCACTTCCAGTAATAATCTTATTTCCGTTAAAAGAAATTGTATTATATTTTCCAAATGTACCAGTTTGTATTCCTTTATATGTAGCTCCCATTGACTCTGCTGCATCTTCTACCAAAATCGCTCCATGTTTCTTTATAATAGAATTTAACTCATCAACTTTGCCCGGCGTACCATAGAGATGTGCAACAACCACTACTTTTGTATCTGGATAAATTTCAAATGCTTTCTCCAATGCAACTGGATCCATATTCCAAGTATCATACTCTGTGTCTATAAATACTGGCTCACCGCCTTCATACACTACCGGATTTACTGTCGCATCAAAAGTCATATCAGAGCAAAACACTTTCTTTCCTTCTAACGCACCATGTCCGACTTTTGGCATACCATAGGCGTCAATACCCGCTAATTTCATAGCGAGATGAAGAGAAGCTGTTCCCGCTGACAATGCAACTGCATACTTACACCCAATATATTCACAAGCCATTCTTTCTACTTCATTAATATTTTTTCCAACTGTAGACATCCAATTTGTCTCATATGCTTCTTTCATATATTCGATTTCTAATCCATGCATAGTCGGGCTACTTAACCATACCTTAGATCCAAATTTCTCAAATGCATTATTTTTCTTAAACATTACTTCCTACCTCTTTCTTTTTAAGCAGTATTTCTATTTCCACATAATACTTTTGTCTATTTCTTTCTTTTATCTTGTAAAGTTCATTTAACCTTTTCTAAAATACAGCTACTTTCATTCCCGATTTTTTATGCTCTTTTTTCTTATCTTCTACAGTCACTTCTTTATTAACATCTTCTGGTCTTCTGAAAGTCGGAACGACACTTCTTAAGGCTTCTTTTGCAACCAAGTCATCTTCCTGCTCACATGCTTCTTTTAAAATTTCTAATTTTCTATCAATTTCTTCTGCACTTAAAGCAGTGTCACGCTCTATAAAAATCATACTATTAGATGTCTTATCTAAATCTTCTGTTTTTACTAATAATTCTTCAAATAATTTTTCCCCTGGCCTAAGCCCAGTTTCAATCACGGATATTCCCTGTACGCCTGACAGCCGTATCATATTCTCGGCAAGATCCATAATTTTAACTGGCTGTCCCATATCCAAAACGAAAAGTTCTCCATTATTGGCAATCGCACCACTTTGAAGTACTAACTGCGATGCTTCTGGAATCGTCATAAAATACCGAATAATTCGTTTATCTGTTACTGTCACCGGACCACCATTAGCAATCTGTCTCTTGAACAATGGAATAACAGAACCAGCGCTTCCTAAAACATTACCGAAACGTGTTGCACTGTATTTTACGGTTCCATGTGTACTTGCGCTCTGCACAATCATCTCGCACATTCTCTTTGTCGCACCCATGACATTCGTTGGGTTTACAGCCTTATCAGTAGAAACCATCATAAATCGTTCTGCATGATATTCTTCACAAAGATCCACAAGATTCTTAGTTCCAAATACATTGTTATAAATAGCTTCAATACAGTTATGTTCCATCAAAGGCACATGCTTATGTGCTGCTGCATTGATAATAATTTGTGGGTGATATTTATCAAACACACGCTTTAATGCTTTCTTATGAGTAATAGAGCAGATTTCAATCTGTAAATCTAAACTATTTCCATACGCAATTTTAAGTTCCTGTTGTACATCATAAGCACCATTTTCATAAATATCTAAAATTATTATCTTTTTAGGATTCATCTTTGCAAGCTGACGGCAAAGTTCCGAACCAATAGAGCCACCACCACCAGTAATCAGCACTACCTTATCTTTGTAGTACGCATTGGTTCTCTCATCAGCAACAACGATCGGTTTTCTAAATAATAACTCTTCAATATCAAACTCTCTTAAATGTCTTTTCCCTCCTGCTGCATACATAGTTGGATAATCATAAACTTTTAATTTATAACCTGCCTCTTTATAGTAATTATATAGTTTTTTCTTCTTTTCTGCCTCCATCGACGGAATTGCAAAAATAATCTCCTGAACTTCTAACTCTCCAAGCTTTGCAAATGTAGCTTCATCCTCTGAATAAACCGGAATATCATGAATTTCTCGTCCTACTTTTTCCTTTGCAACATCTATGAAGCATCTTGGTATATATGCGGATTCTTCATTATTCAAAAGTTCCTCCGCAAGACTAACACCTACTCGACCAGCACCAATAATAGCAACTTTTATCTTTTGAACTTCTTTATCACATCCAGATTCTAAGCCTGAAACCATATAGAGTAACTTAGCCAGAATCCTTCCTCTTAAATTTTCTTGATTTCCACACTTATATGCATAACGATACATCATACGCATTGCTAAAGCACCCAATAAGTTCACACTAATTAAAGATAGCATTCTTGCAAATGTAACTTTAGGAATTGGGAGCAGCAACTCCAAACAGAAATATGCTAAAAATGCAACTGAATCTGTAGCCAATAAACGAATATAGCACTGAATTCCACCATATCTCCAAACTTGCCCGTAAATATTTCCAATCAAACGTGCGCTAAATACACATACTCCTGCAAGAATCATCTGCTCTACAATTCCTGATACAGATAATTTTTCCATTCCTCTGTATATAACCAACAAAATCATCGACGCAATTATAAATACTGCTAAATCATATATAATAAGCGGCCATCTAACATTTTTCTTCTCTTCTGCTTTCTTCTTGATTGTCACTTCATTTTTCTTTTCATTGGTCATTTTCATTTCTTTACTCCCTCTCAATATCCATAGGAAAATTTTTATCTTTTATAATTTTATTTATCTGGTACTTACCTTCCCAGTTTTTCTTAATAATTTTTATATGTAAAAAAGGATTTCACAGTCACTAATCATTCCTTCCTTATTTTCAATTCCATTATATTTTAAATACGACAAATAGCCCGTGAATGCTTTAACGGCAAACGCAGGCTAAGTCAAAATTACTTCTTGTTTTACTGTTCTATGCTTCAATGGGTTAAAAAGAAACATTCCAGAGTCTCCCTTTCTTCTTCCTATGATGTAACTCATCCCATTAACGTCATGTAAAACCAGTATAAATATTTTGACTTAGGACTGCTACACCATTGAAAAACAAAGGTTTTTCTTGGTTGTCCCTATTATATCTCTTAACCCTGTGTATTTAATCTCAATATCTTCTCCGACTTTGTATCCTGACAAACGAATCAAGTTCTTTGCAAGATCTGCAATCTTAACCGGCTCTCCCATGTCAAGCACAAAAATTTCTCCGCCTTTTGCATAAGCTCCTGCCTGAAGCACAAGAGATACCGCTTCCGGAATTGTCATAAAGTATCGAATAATATCCGGATGTGTAACCGTTACCGGTCCACCTGCTGCAATCTGCTTTTTAAAGAGTGGAATAACACTTCCGTTACTTCCAAGAACATTTCCAAATCGTACCGCTACAAATTCTGTATCATATTTATTGTTCATTGTCTGTATGATCATCTCACAGATACGTTTTGACGACCCATAATACTTGTCGGATTCACCGCTTTGTCTGTAGAAATCAGAACAAACCGTTCCACACCATACATACCCGCTGCCGTAGCCAGATAATATGTACCGACGACATTATTCTTGATCGCCTCATTCGGGCTGCTTTCCATAAGCGGCACATGCTTATGCGCTGCTGCATGGTAGATTACGTTTGGACGGTATTTTTCCATAATCTCATTGATACGATGAGAGCTTCTGACAGAGGCAATCAGCACAACTAAGTCGAGATTTGGATATTTCCGCTGTAATTCCTGCTGTATATCATATGCGCCATTCTCATATATATCCACGATGATCAGCTGTTTTACATCGTGTGATGCCAGCTGACGGCACAACTCACTACCGATGGAACCGCCTCCACCGGTTACCATGACAACTTTTCCCTGAACATATCCAAGAATCTCATCTAAATTCGTCTGAATCGGCTCTCTTCCGAGCAAATCCTCAATATTCACTTCTCTTAACTGTGACACGCTGACCTCTCCGTCAATCATCTGGTAGATTCCCGGAAGGATCAGAAGATCGCAGCCTGTATCTTTGCAAATCTCTACCAAATCTCGAATCACCTGCTTAGAAGCGTTCGGGATCGCGATGATAATCTTGTCGATATGGAAACGCTCTACTGCTTTTTCAATCTTATCACGTCCGCCGACAACCGGGCATCCCTGAACGTATTTCCCCTGCTTTTCAGGATTGTCATCAATCATACAGCATGCTCTTCTTGTGACATTCTTACTCAGACCAATCTCTTTTACAATGGCAGCTCCGGCATCTCCGGCTCCTATTACCATAACATTGGCAATCTTCTCTTTCTTGCCGCGCGCGTGGAATTCATTGCGCATATAACGCACAAATCGATACCAAAAACGAATCACGACAACTAAAATTTCTAAAAATGTAATATATAAAATCGGATAGCTCTTTGGTGCGCCCACACCTGCAATCCACATAACAATCCAGTTCAAAATTCCGGCTGTCAATACTGCCAGCCCGGCATTCACCAACTCATTGACACTTGCATACTTCCAAAGACTTGTATGCAGGTGGAACAGTGCAAATATCGCCACTGTAATTACAACATTGAACGGCATATACCCATATACCGACCGTAGTACATCCGTTTCGATATCCGAAAATACGAACTCACTCTGTACCCAAAGTGCAAGGAACGATGCGACCCCCATCGCAATAATGTCAAGCAATAACAAAACAAATGCTCTGACACGCCACTGAAAGTTTCCCAAAACCTCTCTCATCTAACCATCCTCCAACTGTTTTATTTTGTCATATCTTATTAAAATGCCTTATCTTACCTTATCTTACCTTATCTTACTTAGTATGATATTATACGCTTTTTTAATGTTACGACATTTTTCTACTTTTGTCGACTGTTTTCCCAGAAAATTTTATACAATTTTTATTCACTTTTTAAATCACTGTATGAGCCACTATCTATCTCCTGCTGCCACACCGCATAAATATACACCAAAAAAACAGGTAAAAATACTCTTTATCAAAGCATTTTCACCTGTTTTGAATCTCATTTCTCCTTTGAACTCCCTTTCAGTCTCCCGGCAATCACATGTAACACCAGCGCCAGCAAAATCATACTCCCCGCTGCGATTTTCCCCGGAACAGTAACAACCGCCGCCAGTATCCCACCAAGCATCGGCACACTCAAAGTGACTTTCCCAAGGAAGTTCTCATAACTTACCGGCTCCATATCCTCTTTTGCATTCGCATCCCCTTTGGTGACAAACTCACCGGATACACTGTTGTTTGACACAACACGGTGTGTGATGATCGAACCATTTTCTAAGGAGCCATAAAATGCAATCACATCACCTTTTTCGATTCCGGACGGAGCCGTATTTTTTACATATACAAGGCTGCCTGTCGGAATTGCCGGCTCCATACTTCCGCTGATCACTGTGTAGATCTGATACCCCGCAATCCTCGGAACTGTCAGCGGAATACATACGACAATGACAAGCGCCAGAAGAATTGTTCCCACGACACTGCACACCGTCGCTGCAATTGGTTTTTTCATCTAGTCTCTCCCTTTAGAATGTCTTATTTCTTTTTAAATCGTTTCACATATACAAATCCGGCTGCCGCCAATGCAGCTACTGCTACTACTGCAATTGTTGCGTAGATTGGAATACGGTTTGTTGTGCTTCCCGGACGATCCAGATCTTTGTTGTCCAAAGGCACGTCTTCATCGTCCAGATCTACTACATTTTGTGGAACTTCTGTTGTGCCCTGATTTTGGTTGTCTGTTGTTCCATTGTCCGTTGTTCCGTTGTCTGTTGTGCCCTGCGCGTCTCCGTTTGCTGTATTTCCACCGGTTGTTGTTCCCGCATTTTGTCCGGCATTGCCGCCTGCGGTTCCTGTCGTTCCGTCCAGTCTTGTGATCACTTCTGTCTCAGTTGTCACCGTATCCTCCGGAACCGGCTCATATACGAATGTAAATACATTTTCTGCTTCATTCTTGCTCAAGGTCTTTGTCAGGTTGTAAGCCTGTGGCTGATAACCCTCAATATAGTGGTAGGCAACCATCGGTCTGTCGCCGACGTTTCCGTAATAAGTAACGCTGTCTGCAATCGCATTTCCATTCCGATCCTGGTAATTGATCGTATATGCGACCATCTCACCTTTGATTCCGTAAGCTACCACATAATCTGCATCGCTGTCCACGGTAAACGCTGCTGTTGCAGTGTCTTTCGCATCATTGTTATCGCGTCCGCTCAAACGAACTCCGCGCACATAATATCTGCTGTTCTGATCCATGGAAACCGCGCCGTCCTTCAGTACGTTCAGCGCAACCTGATCTCCTTGTTTCAGATCTGTAATCGTAATCTTTCCACCGTTTAGAGCAACCTTTGCCTGCTCACTTTTCACTTGTACGGCATCTGTTCCTGTAAAGCTTCCCTGATTTCCTGCCGAAAGTGTTACGGTGTAAGAATATTGTTCTTTCTCTGCTGCGAAACCGGTCTGCCCCATCATTCCAAAGATGAGACATCCTGCCAGGAGACTGCATTTTAGTTTTTTAAATACGTTCATACTTATCTGCTCCTCCTTCCGGTTCCATCCTGATTGTCATCACGTTTTTTCATTTTTGTAATTGCAACGATCAGACAAGTAATCTGTATTTAAATCTCCCTTTGTTTGCTCTTTGTCCATAGCCTCATCAGTAGCCTTCTCTGTTAACTTCACATTGAAAGAAAGAGTATATACCACATCTCTTTCGAGGAAATAATCAGATCCAAAGTTCAGCTTTATCGTTTTTGTATTCAAATCAATCTCATATGTATAAGACCCTGTATATTCTTTTGCATCTTTGATATCTGTATGGGAATCATAAGTTTCCTCATTGTAAGTATAAGTATTTACTTTTAAACCTAAGTCTTCGGTAAGTTTATCTTTCTTGCCATCTGTAACACTGCCTTTAAGAACACCATCTTTATCTGTATCATATTTTTCTAACAGATCAACAGCGCCATTCTCATCAGCAAATGTAACATAATCACTTAAAGTATCTGTAATGGTGACATTTCCGATTTGCTTTGTAATAGAACCTAGTACTGATTTAAATGCCTCTTCGAGTTCTTTCTCATCACTTGCAATAATCGTGTCCTTTGTCGGCGCATTCACATTACCTGTAATCTTATTTCTCAAGAACTCTGTTCCTGTATCCTTTCCAACCGATACTGCATAGAAGCCATCTAAATCTTTAAACAATTTCGCTGCCTCTTCTGCAGCCTTTTTTGCTTTATCAGTACCATCACTCTTTAAATTGTCTTCAAGCTCTTCTCCATCATAATACTGATATGGTTCTCCATCCGTCACAAATATAGCGAATTTCTTTCTGTCCGAACTCTGTCCTAGCATTTTTTGAGCATTCCAAAACGCAGCTTGATAGTTCGTACCACTATCATACTTCATCTCTTTAATATTATTTAACAATGCATTTTTATCAGATGTAAAACTCACATTCTTTTCATTTGCTCTTTTATCAAACCAAACGATTCCAATTTGGTTTTTTTTGCTTGTGTCAAGACCACTGTTATCCGGAAGCAATGTATTAACTGCTAGATTAGCTGATTTTTTTACATAATCCCATCTCGTTAGGCCACCAAATTCGTTGTGCATACTGCTTGAATAATCTAAAATCAGTACAATATCTGCCGGCTCAGGTTCGATGTTTGGAATTCCTTTAACATCCAAGTACAGACGATAGTAGTCATTTCCACTTAAATTTGTCTGTCCATTCTTTCCACCATCTCCCAAATAATCAATGTATTTATGGTGTGGAACATCTTCTGTTTTTTCTGATTCTTTTAAAACATTTGTGATTATCACATTTGCATTTTTATCCTTCGTAAACTTTCCGCTTGCTTTACTATCTGTTGAAGCATTATCCGCCGTTCCAGCTTTAATTTCATAAAGTGGTGACTTATAAACATTTGAATCATAATTAACCTCTTCCACTTCGAAAGACGTTCCCGATGGGAATCCTACTTTTTTCCCATCATCTGTTTTTACATTACCTAAAACAGTAATTGTTTCACCCGGTTTTATCCGTATCTTCCCATTATCAGTGCTTTTCGTATCATTACTTAAATCGCTTTTATATTCGCCTTTATACAATTCCCCGCCGACTTTTACTTGAATTTCAAACTCTTCATCTGAATTTTCAACTCCCTGTAATTCTTTTTTAATTGTCAGCTGTTTCATATTTGTAGCAGCACACCGATTATGAAATACAATATATGGGTTTTTACCAATTTCTAATTCCTGACTCTTAGCTATAACATCCGTTGTACCATCCGAATAATCTATCTTTCCATATTCATCTGTTACACTTGACCCAGTAATCACAACATCGTCATATTCATCTTGATTCATTCCAATTTCTTCTACATAATATTTTGTTCCCTTTTCTGCAAGTTCTTCAAATATTGCCATTTCATCATGCTTCAGTTTAAAAATTCCATTTGAATCTTCTAATTTTCGAATTTCTCCTTCAGAAGTCCCACTTCGTTTAACCTCATATTCTCCCGCTGTCACCTGATTAAACTTCGTCAAATCTTTTGAATCTTGCAAATAAAGTTTAAATTGGAACTCTACATCCGTATATGCACCTTCATCGTAATTATCAATCTGCTTTTGAACTGTAATACCTTCTGGAATTGTCTGAATATTAAATCTCAAATTACAGTTAGATTCTCCCGCACCACGTTCTAAATAAATGAACTCTAATCGATGCTCTGTATGTTTATCAAAAGTTTTATTATCTAATCCAAATATCTTTTGTAAAGTTGTCGTTTTCCCTAATCCACCATCAATTCCAGACTGTTCTGATTTGACAACGCCTCCTACTTTTACCTCTCCAGTAGCAAAGTTAATACTTCCACTTGTCGCACCATGAATTCCCCCAATGTCTAATACCAGCTGTCCATCAATGAATACCCAAACATCGTCATCACCAGAAAATTCAAACTTCATTGGTTTTCCATCAACCAGTCCACCTGTCGGTTGTATAAAATTAAAACCAACTGTCATTCCATAATAAAAATCGCTAGATTCGTTGTAATTTTCAAGCGGCATAAAGTCCCCTTGTTTATCTTCCCCCTTATCAAAAGGTTTATTATATACAACGAAATCTTTGTTGTTATTTTCTTTATTATAATATGCGTAGTTCTTAGCACTATCGTAACTATAATATCCATTTTCGTCTTTTACAAACAAATGATTCAAATCAGATGCAACGCGATGCTTACTATCAAACAACTCTGTCAATGTCTGCTTAGAGCCAACGTTCAACTTCGGATACAATTGTCCGTCATAATGAATATAATCATCAACAGTTCTTCCATATTGATTTCGAAGGTTGTGGTCTACAATTCCTTGAACTGCATAGCTATCATTATCTCCGCTATATCCATTGTTCCAGTATCCAATCCACTTATTATATTTTTCCCCAGTGTCACTAGAATTAAAAAGTAACCCTTCTTTTCTTGTGCTAGAATTAAGATTCTCTCCTTTCGCATAATCGTAGAGAGCTATGTCAATTTCTTTAGAAGTATCCACCGTTTCAATCGTACCAATTTCAGCTTCTTTCTGTTCAAAAATGAAATATATCTTATTATTTTCTACGTCCGCCCATCTATTGCCACTTGTCGCCGAACTATATTGATTCTTTCTTGACCAATTTTCACGATAGTTCCTAAGTCTAAGAACAGAAGTCTTTGCGCTGCTAAATTTACTTCCAATCTTTGCATTTTTAAAGCTATAACCATCTGGCACCGAAATCTCTTTTGCAATCTCTGTCACACTATATTCTCTGTCCAATGTAAACTCACGATTGCCATTGTCGCCTATTGAATTTCCATCTTCGTCAACAATCTGAATATCCAGTCGTTTTTCTACCATGCCGCCTGTCCAAATGATCGTAAACACTGAAAAGCTTTCTGTCAGCACTTCTACTTTTTCGACTTTCTTTTCATCTGTCATCTCCATCGTGCGAATTTTGTTGTCCGCCTGTGACATATCCACAACTTCTTTTACTTCACCGTTTTCATTTTCTTCGAGGTGATATACTGTCACATTCGTATCTTTTGCATCCGCCTCAGAAATCCCCTCCGGAAGCGTCGCATTTTTGTAGTCTATAGAGACTTTCACTTCGCCGTTTGGTTCTATCTCATTTCCCTGCGCATCTACAAATGTAATATCATAAGCAAGGAATCCTGCAATACCTTTTTCTTCTTCATCTGCTTTCGCCTGAATCTGTTCTTTTACCTCTTTGTACTGTTCCTTTGTCGCATCATCGTTTGATGTGATTGGAACCACTTGTAACTGCGCTCCTGTCGGAATCGCTCCTTCGCTCTGTGCACTGACCGTAACTGCTACTTCTTCATTTTCATACCGAAGCTCTGTGACAGCCTGCGCATCCGCCCTCGATTGTTCTTCCTTTACCGCTTCTGCCGATACCTCTGTATTTTCCACCATCTGCTCCGGTTCTGCTTCATTGTCAGATATCTGCTCTGCATCTTGCGTATCGACCGCTTCTGCTTGATCCGGTGCAGTATCCGTCTCTTCTGTTTTCACTTCTCCTTGCAAATTTTCCTGCAATACAGCCGAATCTGTCATTCCCGCTTGTGAATCCGTAGCCGATGCTGCACAGACATTTGCCATCACCAGACTCATAGCCAAGATCAATGCTAGTACTCTTCCAAATCTTTTCTTCATCTCAATTACCTCTCCTCACGTAGAATTTATTCAAACTCGTCTTTTGCATTCGTGCGAACGCTTATAAAATGTATTATCAGTTCGCTTTATATGTATTTTATGATTGATTATCCGCACAATCCGCTTCGTCCAAAATGTTTTTGTAGCCAAAATGTAGCCACTATTTTTTATTTACCTCAATACAACTCGCTCACAATTCCCGAGCTTTTTCATATTCAAAATGAGTTTTGCCTAGTGGTTTACAAATCATCATTTATGAAGTTACAATATAATTACAAAAATACAGTAGAAGATATGAAATCCTCAGATCTTCTACTGCATTTATAATATTCATATAAAATTTCTATTTTTTAATCTTCTTAAAGTTTTTCATCAAATATTCCATATCTAAAAATAAAAATCTATAAATTATGATAAAAGTCAAAAAAATGGGAATTACTTCGTTAATATTTATTTTAATATTTTCCATTATAAAATAATACCCAAATATTATCAAAAGAGAAATAAATGAAATAAATAGGTCGAATCCCCCTATTGTTTTAAATATAGATTTTACACTTTTCATATTAAATAGATCTTTTAATTTTATTGAAACAAAACTTTTTAAAATCGCAAAGCCTACAATATATGAAAACAATAATGCAAACGCCGGAATTTTGGTATAATAACCTATACAACAAACGATAACTGTAAATACTATTAACATGTAACTTCTCCATTTATGGTATTGAAACAGTTTGAGACCAAGAAACACCTGGAATATTTTTTCCGACATTAACAACTTTCATATGATTTTTTACTCCCCAGCCTACAATACCTGCTACTGATGCAGAAATTGCTGCAGCAGCTCCTGCTCCCCACGGACCTTTTGTTGCTAAAGATTTTAAGTGCCATCCAATAAATCCACCTGCAAAAGCACCTGCTGGAACTGCAGCCATTGAACGAACCTTAGGTCCTAACTTTAGTTTAAGTCCAACAAATCCACGAGGTTGCCTAACAATCTTGTTCATTTCTTGCTCATTAGGAACTGAAACATTTATACTGGAATCTATTTGTTTAGCAAATTCATTCAATTCTGTAGATGTAAATGATAACATTATATTTGCGTCTTCTTCTGTAATACCCATATTAAGAAGTTCTGTTTTAGTAGCATTAAAACAAATATCTCCCGACTCATTTTGTGCAAAAAATTCACATAATTGTACAGCCAACTCTGAAGATTTAGATGAGTCAATTTCAAAATCTTGTTTAAGTGTGTTAGTGTTAGCTTCAGCCGCAAAAGTTGTAATGCTCATACTTAATGTAGTAAATATTGCGAGCATAAAACTTAAAAATTTTTTAGATGTTTTTTTCATATTAGTTTCCTCTCTTTCTTTTTGATATAACAATTTTAGCAATATTTTCTAAATAATCTTACTAAAAAAATCTAAAGAAATCTAAATTTCATATCACTGGAAAACGTAAAATCACTTCGAAGGTGTCCTTTGCATCTATAATTTCCAAATTACCAGAATGCCTTTCCATAATAGCTTTCGAATTACGAAGTCCTATTTTGGTAGATAATTCATTGGTGTTTTTCTTACAACTTTTTATATTTTCAATAGATATTTCTAGTTTTTCATTTTTTATCTCATATTGCACTTTTATACATTGTTTCAGATCAGAATACTTATACAGGTTGGAAAAAATGTTTTCAAAAACACTATAGACTAACTCAATATTAACGCTTAAAGTGGAAGTAATGTCTTTAATATTGCGTACAACTGAAACTCCTTTTATAGTGGTTCAGTTGTCAAGACAAAAATCTAAGCTTTTTATAATGAACTGATATATGTAACTGGGTAGGGGAGAAAATCCCCCCCTTAGGCTGCATGATCATCCAGTAACAGAATCGGATAATAGCAGGATGCCGG